>OFLO01000047.1_pt1 | contig 90512 bp, 106 predicted proteins | sample 1540831 | NCBI WGS metagenome assembly OFLO01 (sample SAMEA4413049, study PRJEB24355) | metagenome | biome: human; feature: gut; material: faeces | place: United Kingdom | collected 2010 | reverse complement strand
TCGGTCGTAGGTTCGAATCCTACCTGCGGAGCCATATGGAAACGTACTCAAGTTGGCTGAAGAGGCGCCCCTGCTAAGGGTGTAGGTCGCGAGAGCGGCGCGAGGGTTCGAATCCCTCCGTTTCCGTCTGTTATACTTAAATAGGTTATAATACCTTTAAAAACCCCGTTATTACGGGGTTTTATTTTTATACTTTTAAATAGTTTTCATATCAAGTCGACAACGTGGTCGACAACTTGTTCCTTTATACTAAAAGTTGTCGGTTATGTTGTCGACTTGTTCTCTATATACTTTGCTGCTCTAGAGTTTACCTGTAACGATTGCCTATTGATTTCTCAAACAATATTTAACCCTATCAATGAATAAATTGATAGGGTTATTATCTGAGTAAGGCCATTTTTGTACATTGTGATATGTATGAAAATGGCTTAACTATTGTATTTTTTAGAATAAACTTTAGAACTAAATAGAATGAATTTGAACATTTTTGACACTTTCAAATAATATTTATCATTATTTAAACAATTCTTGTGTTTTCTGATTAGGTACAAACAGAACGTCATATGTTCCATCATTAAATTGAGGAGAAGGCTTAATTTCCTCAAAATAACCTTGTCCTAAGAGATAGTTAAGTCTTTTTAATTCAGTAGCATTAACGTTCATAGTATTATCTCCTTGATAGTATTTAATTTTTAACATTTGTATTAATTCCATTTTCTACACCTCTTTTTAAATTATTATATATTAAAAGATATTTACTAAGATATATAAATGTGAAAAAGTATAAAAAAACCGCACCAATTAAAGTACGGTTTAATCTCACCAACCAAGGTAACTTCTTTATTATAACGAAAAACACCAACTTTTTGGTGAGTGTTTTATTGTGTCACTAATTCCTTTTCGAGCACAGCATTTATTTCCGATTCTTTGTTCATCTGATCTTTTAAATCAAAAATAAACTCCTTTTCTTTTTCCATATTATCATCCAGAATAAATGTTATATTTTCTTTGTTAAACATGGCATGTGCTATATATGATCTAATATTAAAAATAGCTTGCGGAGACTTATTTACAACTTTATAACCTATCTTTTCCCCATTTTTGGCTTTAACCATAAAATCTACCGTTATTTTATCTTGATTTTTACTACCTTCAAATACATAAGACTTTTGTACAGTATTGAATTTTTTCAACAAATAGTTGTTTATATATTCTTTTCTCTCTTTTTCAGTCATTTTATTTTTAGGATTTTGTGATGGGTGGAGAATGTATCTAGTTGTATCTTTTATAAATATATTAGCTTCCTCTAAACTATTGAATTCTCTAATTTGTGTATTAGTGAATTTAAAATTATTCACATAAAATCTAGTAAATTCTTCTATTTTACCTTTGAAATTAACAAAATTGTCTCTTATACCATTTAAAAAGATTTTAGTAAATTTTGGGTTAAGTTCTTCGTCGAAATTAAAAAGTTTGCTCTTTCGCTGCATAAGATTAAATCTGTTTTCATAATAGTTATTATCATTTTCAATTTGAAAAATAACACCCACTGCAATGTTAGAAATCAATAGAGTATCTGGGTAATAATTGAAACTTGAATATTTCACTTTATACATTTTCCTCACCTCACTAAATGCTTTATTATTTCTTCCATTATATCATCAAACTCATTTTTATTTCTTTCAACAAACTTTTTCAATAATTTAATGTCTTGTTCTTGATGTCCACTTTTAATTTCATACGGTATAGAATCGATTATAGCATCCATGTCAATATTCCCTAATTTATTTTTAAATTCAGAACCTATTTGTTGAATTTCTGTAGAAGTAAAAGTTTTGTTTTCTATTAGCAACTGATAGTTACTAGTCTTAAAAACATCTTCTATCATTGTTTTTATTGATGGATTTCCTTTTTTTAGAACGTCAAACCAAATACATTCACCTGGAAATATATGCGTGTAGTCTATTGGAAACAATTGTGCTTTTTGGTTCTTTTTAGGCATTTTTATTAATAAATTACCTTTATTCCTATCTGTATTTGAAATAAAACAATCAAAAATAATCAATTCAATAATATTTTTATTTTCAACTGTATCTAACATACCTGGAGCATCAATAGGTAAAACAGCATTTTCTAATACGGTATATGTAAATAATTCTGCGTCATTAAAACTTACTTCACTTGAAATATGGTTTTTAGTTAGAGAAACATCATACTCTGCAAATCCAAATTCAGGATGTGGAAATTCCAAACTTTCTGCTATATAATAACCCGTTGCTTCATTAAACAAAGCATAGAAACCCTCATCATTTTTTATAGATTTGATTACAACTGCTGCTGAATTTATCATTGCATAATAAGGTGTAGTAGCTCCATTCCCAACCTTGCTTGTTATTTCAGTTATTTTTTCCATTTTTCACCCATCCACTCAACACAATTATATATATAATACACAACTTATTTAAAAAAGAATAGACAGAACATAATAGCGAACATAAAAAAACACCACGCTCATAAGAACGTGGTTTGAACGATTTAACCTCATTTAAAACACAAATAATAAAACTAAAATTATCATAAACTGGGTGTCTTTATTATAACATAAAAAAGAGGGACAAGTACTAAACTTGTCCCAATGAATAAAATGAAAATCGTGTTTTCTATTTTAGCATATTATTTTAAAGTTCCCCATGCTTGTTTTATTTTGTTTTTAGGTGGTTTCTTTCCGTTCCAAGTTCCTACTGGTAAATAAATTCTTTCACCTTCAAAACTGTCATAACCTACCCATACATGCTTGTCTTGTAGCATTAATTCATCATACTCAATTTTTGTGTTAGGTGGTAAGTCGCCTGCTGCATTATTTTTCAATCTGAATGGCCCTACATAACGTGCTTGAATAGGTTGGTTACCATTAATAAATGAACCTTTTTGAGCTTTGTAGTAAGTTTTATGTTTATTTTTCTTCCAACCAGTAGGCAATACTTCTTGTTTAGATTTTTCTTTTTTTACTTCTTGTTCGATATGCTTTTCAGTAACTTCTTCAGCATTAGATGTATCTAACTTACCGCCATTAGCATAAAACTTAATACGACTAATGAAATAATCGATTAACTTCAATTGATTTCTTCTTGTGTAAGGTTGGCCTTTACCAATGTGAATTTCCCATGATCTATGTGGACATGATGTTTGAGAATATTCATTGTGTAAGTGTACTGTATCTCTGTTAATAGGTAAGTTGTAAGATAACATTACTTCAGCAGCAGTTTTTAATGTTGCTTCTTCATTTTCTAAGAATAATTTATCAGAAATGCGTCCTGGATAGCTTTCACACACTTCAAATCCAATTAAATTGTTATTTGCCCAAAAGTTAGCACAGTGCCATTCAACAAAGTTAGTTGGATGATACCATAAACGCTCATTTCGATTAACATATACACTAGCAAAACCATTTACATGTGTACCGTTTTGTTCTCTTGCATATAACCATGGTAAATACTGACTTGGTGTCATACTTCCGTAGTCATTATGGATAACTACTCCTGCGATACTTGCCTTACGATTAGTAATTTTAGAACCATTGATATGAGATGAATAAATATCTTTCATTTTTACATTACTCCCTTTTTCTAGTTTTTGATTTAGCTTTGAAATATCATATTTTTCAATAGGAATACCACTGCACACTTCTAATTTTTCATCTTTCAAATTAGTACCTTTAGGGCGTAATTGAAGATGTAAATGTGCGTTCATTGGATTATCATAGTAGTTGCTTGAACCTTGCAAGCCGATAATATCGCCTTGATTAACTTTGTAACCTTCACTATATTTGAGTGATTGTCTTTGTAAGTGGCCATAAATCCAATCATTTCCGTTAGCGTCTCTAATTTCTATTGTTCCACCAAAATTACCATGCGTTTCAGACGTAATAACTGTACCACTTGTTACTGCTGGAATATCGTTGGTAGAGTTATTGTATAAATCAAATGCTCTATGATAGCCACCACAAAATTCATCATAGTTAATACCATTTTCAATATAGTTTCTAAATCCATAATCATTAGGATAGTTGTCGTATAGACGTGGATCAGAACTAATTTTCCAACCTTTTTGTGTTAAATAATCAATTGCAGTTAACATTCAATCACTCCTATTTTAAGTTATTATCTTTTAAGACTTTTTCTTGCTCACGTGACTTTTTGCGTAAGATGTATGAGTTTTTATACACACCATAAAGACCAATTAATGCTGGGATAAACACCATTAAAAAGTTTATCCATGGTTGCACATGATCGGGATTTAAATACTCAACTTCAATTCCACTTGCTTGTAACGCTAAGTATAAAAGTGCAAGCATCCCACCGAATTGAGAAATATATTGTTTAATTTTATCTTTTTCCATTACGTTCACTCCTTATCAATATAAAAAGCCGACACGTAAGTGCCGACTTAGATTGTTTAAAAGAATGCAGCTGCAAAACCTAATGCTCCGACTAGTACCGAAGCAATACCACTGATAATTGCAACTATAATTTTTACGTTGTAACCTTGTTTTTCTTTAATGACTTCACTAAACGTTTCAAGTTGTTTGCTATGATCTTTAACTTGATACTTAACATCAGTGAAATCTTCACCGAATTTCTTCATTGTTTCGTTCAATTTCTCTAAATGCTTTTCTGAGCGTTCTTGACTTTCAAACGCTTGTTTTTGATAGATGATTTGTTTATCTACCTTATTATTCAAGTCTTTCAATTCACTAGTGTGTCGTTTATCATTCTCATCTATTTTTCGATGAATTTTACTCGTGTTATCTATCCACTCTTCTCTTAATACGAAACGTTCATCTTTTTCCTGCAAAGTCTGCACCCCCATAGTAAGCGATTAATGCATTAATCATTGATAAGGTTGCAAACTGTACTGGACTTAACCAATTAATCGCATTAAAAATACTTGCAGAAGTGAGTAAGAAATAATAAATTGCATTCCCACTACCACCAAAGATAAGTAAGAAGTTAAATTTATTATTCACTTGTTGTTTAGGTAAGAAGATAGGTGCAAGAATAATAAACAAACTAAAAAGCATTCCTAAAACGCCCCATAACCAAATAGGCATAACTTGATGGAGTGTTAGATAGAAATCACTATCACTTAATACTGTATTTTGTTCCTTAGTCCAAAAGAAACCTCTTTCAAACATAAGTAAGCCAAAACCAAAGATAAAGATAGCTAACACTTTGTAGTTAAATGAATTTTCTTTCATATTCAAAACTCCTATTCTGCGTTAGTTTCAGTTTCTCCCACGTACTCTAATAAAGTTGTTAGCTTTACTGGTTTAACAGTTACTTTTTCTGGAATAATACCAAATTCATAATTTAGTTCGTTTAAGCTGTTTAAACGACTAGCAAGTGCTTTAATTTTATTTAAATCATCAAATTTAGTCGCGGTATTTACATTAGTAGTAGGGTAGAACTGTCCTCTAAAGTCATTAGATAAAGCTGCTTCTTCTCCTTTTTCATTCACTTGTACTAAGATGTAACTTTCTGTGTTTTTTACGATTTCATTTGCCATGATAAATTCCTCCTAAAATTTGGTATAAAAAGAGTGCTAAAGGTTACTCTCCTTCAGCACTTGTTTGTTCATTATTTTGTTGTTCTTCTTGCTCTCTAATTACTGCTCTTAACATTGCATTTTCTTGTGAAAGTTTAGCGTTTTGAGTAACTAACTCCTCGATAACATAACTTGGATTAGCTTGTAATTGATTGTTCATTTAATTGTTCCTCCAATGTGTTTATTTTTTCATTTAGTTGTTGTATTGCTCTAAGTGACCATGTAACCATTTCATAAAGATTAACGCCATCACCATAAATAAACTCATCAGGTGTTTTGTAATCTCTACCGATAACTACACCTCTGTGATTTAAACCTTTTTCATTACCTTCTTCATTTTTGTATTTGAATTGGTAAAGATCTAAATCATTAGCAATGACTGTTAAAGCATCATAATCCCATTTTTTAATATCAGTTTTATATTGTTCGAGTGATGCGTTGTTGAAGGCTGATGCTCTAACTGGTTTGTAACCAGTATCGCCACCGTTCCAGAATAAGTTGTTTGTAACACGTAATTCGTTTGTAGATACGCCGATATAGAAATCTTTAGCAGTATTAACTCTTATAGAGTTCGCTTGTACATCTAAGCATTGTAAATCTTTATATTTCACATTGCCGTTGTTGTAACCTTTTTTATCGGTTATACGTAATGCGTCATCTACTAAAATATAAGCATTACTTCCTTTAGCAGTTAAATCTCCATATAATTTATCCGCAAAGAAATGACCTGTCCCAATATCACCATCTTTATTGGTAGCATAAATTGTACTGTTAATAGAACTTTTACTAAATCTTATTCCTGAACCATATTGTGACGTATCACTTGAAACATTACCGTATTTAAGAACACCGTCTGTGTATGCACCACTATCGTTTTGTTTTACATACATAGCAAATTCATTGTTTCCAGTTCGGTTATCACGATAAGGTCTAAAGTAAATACCATAGTTACTTTCAATATTTACAGTTAAGTTCGCATTTAGAATAATACGACTGTAATCACTCTCTAATGCTACTGCACCATAAGTTGAGTGAAGTCGTACACCACGAGAAGTATCATTATATTTTTTAGAGTGGAATTCTAATGTACCTGCTGTTTCATCGCCTGCACCAGCAAGCATTGTTGATAAACCTTTTTCAGTTAAATATAAGTTATATCCAGTTGTTCTATTTTGTACTTTTACAGTACCGCCTTGAATACCTAATCTTAAATTAGCTGTGTCGGTTTCGTTTGCCCATGTACGTGTGAACGAACCATAAGAAAGGATAGAATTATTTCTAATATCTATATAATCAACACTATCCCCACCACGAATACCAATGTTATTCATATTAATATCTAAACCTTCAGAACTTAAATTTAAACGGTTAATAATCTCGTTTTTACCGACTTTATCATCAACTCTACTTGCCATAACATTAAAATCTTTATTAACTGTAATATCTACTTTATCGCCTCTAAGCTGAATACCGTTTCTATCCATTGTGTATGATTGGATATTACCATTCTCGTCATAACTTAAATTGATACCTTTAGTTGTGGCTGATATTTCTGAAATCACTTGAGATAATGTTTTACGACTAGCGTTAAACTTTTGTTCGTCAACTTTTAAAGCTATTTTATCGCCATTTTGAGATATAGATGTTTCTAGTTTAGTCATAGCAACGTCATTAGATCGTTTATAATCGTCTGTGTATGCTTTGGCATTTGTCTCGGCGCTATTTGCTTTAATAACTGCATATTCTTCTGCTGCTGTTTGTGCTGCATTAGCTTTACTTTGTGCGTCTGCCTTTGCCATTTCTAGTTTGTTTTTAGCATCTTGTATTGCTCTTTGTTCTTCATCTGACACGATACCGTCTGCATATGCTTTTAATTGCGTTTCTTTTAAATTGTCTTGAGCGTCTGTATACGCTTTAGATGCTTTTTCTGCGTCTTGTTGCGATTTTTTTGCTAACATTTCTATATCTTCTGGTGCAGGCGTCCAATCAAGCTCTTTTGTCCCTTTATATAAGCTCATTTTCCCAATAAAATGGCTGTCAACGTTAGGTATCAATACAATTCTTATATCTTGATAAGTTTTTGTGTTAAATCGAATAATGTTATCAGTTGTATATCCTATAATCGTGTCAGAACCTTTATTATAAAATACTCCCATTCTTACATTTTGGTCTGATTCGTGTATTTTTAAAATATAATCTGTATTTTCTTCAAGTGTAGGATTAGTACCATTACCTCTGTCATAGAAATAGAAATTAAGTGTTCTGTTAGCGTTTAATGTAACGCTATAAGCCCCATTAATTACACCGTTGACAATATTTTGATGCGGAGAATAATATGATTGTAAATAATTTCGGTTTGTAGATTTAACGGAATCTATACCACTGTTATATTCAGTTACGCTCACTTTATCTGTTATTTCATTTGACAATTGTTTTCTTTCACTATCAGCATTATTTAATCTTTCAACTATATCATCTTTATCTAAAGTGTAATCTTCTTTAGACACCTTACTGTCAATTTGTGTAGGTAAAATATCAAGTGTCGCTTTATTGCTTTGAACTGTTGTTTCTATAGGTGTAAGCCGTCCGTCAACATCTTTTAATTTTTGTGCTACATCATCACTTTTAGCCATTAAGTTAATTCGTTCATCTAACTCTGTTATGTTTGTCTCGTTAGTTGTTATGCGTGTTGCGATAGGCTCTAATTGATTAGATGTATTTTGATCTGCTGCCTCTTGCGCCTCTTGTGCTTTTTGCTCTGCGTATGCTTTTGCTTCATCACGTTTTGCGATTGCGTCAGCGATTGCTCGTTTTTCTTCATCAGATACAATACCGTCTGCATATGCTTGTGTTTCTTTCTGTTTTAACTCATCTTGTGCGTCTGCGTATTCTTTTGCTGCTTTTTCTGCTTCTGTTTGCGCTTGATTTGTTTGTCTTTGTAAATCTTCCGGCGCTGGCGTCCAATCAGTAGCCATTGTCCCTTTTTCTACTTTTATATCCGTTATATAAAAGTTAGGATATGTGCTATTCATAACTAAAAATGTAATGCGTATTTTTTCGGTAGTAGTAGTTACATTAAAAGAAAACGTTTCTTCTTTATTGAAGTTGAATGATTGATAAGATATATATTTTTCATTGTTGTTTGTATCTATTTCTTTTACTGGTGTATAAATGCTATTTTCGGTGTTATCTGCAATAGGTTTAACTTTGAATGAAATTGTGTAAGTTTCGTTAGGTATTGTGTTTATTGTTTGTCGAACTAGCCAATCGTTATAAACTTTTACCCAAAGTCTATCGCCTATCTTTTCTAAACGACTATCTAATTTATTATCAAAGCCATAATCATAATTAAGTGTACCTAATAATAAGTTACGTCCGCCAACTTCAATACCGTCTATTTTTTGTTCTACACTACTTATACTAGCGCTTAATTTACTTTCGCTAGTATTTATCTTGCTGTCTATTTCTTTTCCTAAAATGCTGTTTAAATCGCTTATTTGACCGTCTGTATATTCTTGTAATGTAGTTTTAAGATTTTCTACTTCATTACGATTAGGTATATCGGCATATAACTGTTGATTTTCACTATCCCAACGACCATTAGGCAACGATTGAGCTATTTTATCCATAGCGTCGTTAAATTTCTCGTCAGTATATTGTGATTGGAGTAACTTCAAACGTTTATCAATAGAAATTTTAGCGTCAGTAACGTATTTATATAATGTTTGTAGTTTTTCTCGATACGCTGTAAATAAAGTTTGAGTATCGACTAACTTGCCTATCGTTGCTGCATCTTCATCCATGCTGTCTAAATTAGTCTTGATGTTTTGATACACGTTATCTACATCTGATAATGCTTGATTTAAGTTTGCTTTCAAATCATCATCGACAAGATACTCATTATTTAACACATCGTACACATCATTTTGTAATTTACTGTGTTGAATAGTTAAATTGATGAAACTATTGTTTAAATCTCGGTACATCACTTGCTCACGTCTAAGTCCACCGATTTTTTCTACATCATCAGCTGTTTGAGTGATCCATTTACCATTCCAGTAACGACGTAGTACTGCAACATCAGAGTTTGACGTATCGTACCATAATGTATCGTTTTGTGGGTTCTCTGGTGGTTCAGCACCTTTGAATATCTTACGTTCGTAATATTCTAACTCTCCAGCTACAACATCACTCACGATTGTGTTTACGTTGGAAATATTGTCATTCAGTTTTTTAGTAATTTCATCAAGTTTTCTAGTAAAGAACTCTCTTAGCTTTGTTTCTTCGTACTCAATAACATTACCGAATGTAAATTCACTTTCATCTGCTAACCAGTTGTACTTAATACCTATAACTTCAGCTTCTATATATAACGGTGGTCTGAAATCTCTGTCTTTCACTCTGACAACATCTCTTAGATGCACTGTTACATCGTTATAATATTTATGAATATCAGTTGAAGAAACTTCATAGCTTATCGCTGCTTGGTTACGTTTGTTGAGTTTTGTTTTAGCAAGTGTGGTCAAACGTTTAAGTGTCATATTCTCATCGTTACTTTCAGGCTCATATACATCCCAAATATAACGATTAGGAAGTCCGAAAATCTCTTGTGCTTCATCATCTACTACAACAGTTTCAATTCTTGAGCCATCTTCTTTTTCAGGACCAACTGCAAGTAAAGCAGTTTTCACTTCAGATAGATCAATCGTTCTTGTCATACCTGTTAAGTCTTTACCTTTAGTAATTTCCTTACCTTTGAATAAGTTTTTAGGTTTAGTAATTGATACATAACGATGTTCGACAGTATGTGCGCCTAATTCAATATAAAAACTAGGGACCATGTCGTAAGTAGTACAAAGCATGTAAATTAAATCAAACGGGTTAGTATGAGAAGTCCATGATGTTGTTCTATTACCACCATATTCTGTATCATCAGATACTTCCCAACCTGTATCAGCAAGTGTTTTAAGTAACGCTTGTGTTGTTGTATGTGCTTCAAATTTACCAGGTTTAATAGGTTTAGCTGTTTTCAAATCTTCTAAGTAACTTGCGTTACATTCAATTTCAGTTGTACCGTCAAAATTATCTGTAATGTGGATGATAATAAATTCTCTAAATGTACCGTTATTGTCTTGAGCGATAATACGATTACGTTCTCTCAGTTTCTCTGCTCGAGTATTTTCAATCGTAAAATCAAAGGTTTCTGTTTTTTCTTCTACATTCATACTCATTTCAGCATTAATCAATGCACCATCACTTTGACTAATGAAATCAATGATGTTGTCATTAAAATCAAGTACATGTATTCCTACATTCTTCACTATCTGACCTCCAATCTATAAAAATCTATCTTGCCAATACACTGTCGTGTCATATGTGTTTTCAGGATAAATCATACATTCATTCATACCTTTATTTATGTTGAAGAAGTCACTACCAAATGTTTTTAAATCAAGTGCAGGTTCTTCATTAATTGTTACCGTCTTTTCTTCCATATTAATATTAATTAAATCACCTTTTTTAATGATCAAATCTCTTGCTTTAGGTGGTTTAGGTAAAATCTCATGATTATAACTACCTAATATCGTTGTTGGCATATGATAATTATCACCGTTCTTAGCAATATAGATACTTACTGCTGATATAGGTCGTTGATAGAAGTTTCCTGCGTCAATAAACACCTTTTCTGTAACATCTACTGGAGTTATTCGTTTAGGATAGTCTACTTCATCATATTTCCATGTTTTTATATAAAACTTATCTCCAATACGTTTTAGACGCATATAAATTACTATATGTTTCCATGTGTAAAACTTAGGTGCGTTTGTATAACTGTATATCTTCTTTTGATTACCGTTTTGGTCGAATAATGTTACATAGATTGTTCCGATGTTTTGTGTTGCTCTAGGGTTGCTATAACCAATAGAAGCAATCACACGGTTATCTGTGTCATATATATACTGCGTCGCATGTGTTGCACCTTTTTTACCTTGATTAACATGTATTTTAACTGTCGAACTAAAATCTTGAGTACTTTTACCGAATGAATGCTTATATTCTGCACCATTCCATCCACTTGTACTTGTAATGCTACTTTCATCAAGCATAAAAGCGTCTTTTGAAGAACTCATTGCCATAGCACCACCAACTGTTCCACCAGTAACGTTGTCGTTAATAGTACCGTTAGTGACTTTAGTCCATCCGAAGAAAGAACGCATCTCATCATTAAATAAAGTCGGTGTATAATCTTCAACCTTTTTATCTAAATCATCATCACCTATCATAAAATAATCTTCATTATTCTTAGTGATAGAGAAGTAACTCGCATTCTTTAATGCTGTTGCTTGCACAATGATAGGACTATCGGCTGTTCCTGTACTTACAACAGAAACTTGGTCAGAAATAGCTGTGTTTTTAGTACCTTCTACTGCGTATTTGTAAGGATCAAGTAATGTAACTTTTAGAGAGAGTTCAGCTTGCATTCCTACATCTTTATCTAATTCAAAAGGACCAGTAATATAAGCGTTCCAATACCAGTTTTGGCTTTCGAACTGTAATTTAATTGGTTTATCACTATCTACTCTTTTTACTAAATCATTTATGATATCATCATGATTTTTTTGACCGTTTCTGTTTGTGTGAGTGTCATTCCTTACTATCAAAGGTATTTCAAATTCTAATGGACCTATCTTTCTATCTTTTAATACACCGCCAGTTCTACCTGGTACTTCTTCGACTTCTAAAGCATAATTAAAAGAGGGTATTTTGAACCCTCTTTCGATATAAATATCATCCACTTTTTTATCATTAATAATTAAAGCGTCGCTCAAAATATCCCTCCTAAGTCACACTAGGTTTAAATCTAGTTTTTCTATTTTTATGACGTTCTCTTTTATCAACGATTGTATTTACTTCTTCACCTAACGAATATCTATCAATCACATTAGATTTGTTTGCAATACGTTCATTACTATCTTCTAAGTTGAATAATGTAGAAATGATTGCGTCCATTTTCTCAACTAAAGATGTTAATTTAACATTTTGTTCTTTTAACGCTTGATATTCTAAATTTCTACGCATTTCTGTTTGTTGTTGTTTGTCTTTTTCTTCTCTAATACCATCTGCAAAGCGAGAGATAGCCTCGTATACTGCCGATTGAGTACGATTGAAGATATCACTATTAATAACACGTTCAATAGCAGCAATTGATACATCATTAGGTATGATTTGCTCGCCACCTCGTAAGTTCATGATTTCGCCACCTTTTTCAAACACAGTGGCGTAACCTTTACGAGCGTTGTTAGTGCCTGTGGCGTAGCCATGACCATGACCGATAACTTGTAACATTCCAGTTCTACCGTAACGTTTTTTAGCGTAATTGATTGCTGCCATAGCATTATCTAAACCGTTCATAATATTACCGTGACCAGGTAATTTATTTGCAGCAAACGTTGGTGGGATAACTTGTAATAAACCTCTTGCTAGATTTCCTGTTCTATTGTTTATATCTCCAATGTTTCCTTGAACAGCGCCAGCATTACCGCCACTTTCCGTTTGTATTTGTCTTATCCAAGCATTTACATATGCTGCTGTTGTTGGAAGGCCATTTGCTTTTAACGCTTGTTTGATTTCAGGTTTCCATTTGTTTGCAGCTTTTGAGCCTCCACCTTTACTACCATTATGTGACTTCAACCATTTAACTGGATCGATAGAATGTCCTGTCATTGAGCCAAAACCGTGTTTATTCATTTCATAGTGTAAGTGAGGACCACTACTTGAACCTGTGTTACCAGAAATACCAATAGCGTCGCCCGGTTTAACACGTTGTCCATTTTTAACAAGCCATTTACTCAAGTGACCAAAATAAGCATCATAAGGTTTTGCTCTTACGATAACATGTTTCCCAAAGCCTGATGCTGTATGTCTTGTTTCAACTTTACCGCCCATCGGCGTTAGGACTTTTTCGTAAATATATGGTAAGTCAATACCTGGATGCGCCCAGTTGAACGGATAGCCTGGTGGTGGACCGTTCGGACTGTATCTTGTAGTAATGTTATCAAGATACTTAATAAATCGACCGTCGCCATCGCCACCAGAAACGTCATCTAACCAACCGCCAAATAATGACTTAACACCATCTTTAAGACGTTTCCACATTGCATCCCAAAGCATCTTAGGAATTTCACCATTAACCATGCTAAAGTCAACACCGAATTCTTTTAGAACTTTATCGACAAGTTTTCCAGGACTACCGACGTATTGTAATAAGTCGCCTGCTTTCTCTTTAGCCCATGTTCCTGCAGCACCTAGAGCGCCTTTAGTTGTGTTAATCATTTTCTTAGCACCATCACTAAGTGATTTAACTGTATGTTTAGCACCTGAGCCTATATCTTTAGTTTTGTCAGTAACGTATTTCCACGCTTCTTTTGCAGCACCTCCAGCACCACCTGCGCCGAAACCACCTTGTCCCATCATTTCTCCAGCGTCAAATGTAGGATGATTATGTTTCTTGCGTTTCTTAGCGTCTCTTAGCATACGTTTTCTAACATCTGCACCACTATCTGTACCACGAGAAAATTTAGGAATAAAGCCTTGATTTCGGAGTTTTTGAGTGTTTCTACCACTTATAACTTTATCCCCTTTATCCAATGGGAAAATTACATCTTTACCAATAGGCGCAATGATTGATCCGTTTTTACGTTGCACCAACTCTTGATGTCCGTTTAATCCTGTTCCATTTCCTCTACCTTTGTCATTCAAAGTAGCTAGTGTAGGACGGTTGATTACACCATTTGATACAAAACTTTGTGAGCTTGCACCTTCTGTACCAGTAGAAAGTTTAGGTATTTTGCTATCTATACCTAATTTACCGCCTACCCAGTTTACAGCTTTGATTAATGCATTCAAACTTTTCTTGACTGCGCTTACCATTCCAGTAATATGACCTTTGATTTTTCCAATAATATTTTTAAGTCCGTTAGACATATTGTTGAACACCTTACGGACACTATTCCATAAACCTTTAGCCATGTTCACTGTTGTATTCTTGATGCTACGCCAAGTGTTTGACATAAAGCCTTTAACACGATTGAAAATAGTACGTGTGCCTCTATAAAGACTGTTGAATGTATTACGGACACCTGTCCATAAAGATTTGGCGAACTTAACTGTTGTATTTCTAATATTACGCCAAATGCTACTCATGAAACTTCTGATTTTATTAAAAATACTACGCGTTCCTCTTGATAAGCTATTCCACGTTGATTTTACGCCTGACCAAAGATTTTTAACTAATTTAATAGTAGTATTTTTGATAGCACGCCATACACTAGACATAAAGTTTTTTAGCTTATTAAAAATATTACGCGTTACTTTAGATAAACTATTAAATATATTTTTAACGCCACTACTTAAACCTTTAGCTAATTTTATTGTTGTATTTTTAATAGCAGTCCATGTTTTTGTCATCCACGATTTTAAAACACTTACAATTTTCTTAACGCCATTACTCATACTGCGAATAGCATTTATTACACCGTTTTTTATAGCATTCCACGTTCTGATTGAAATAGATTTTATGACATTCCACGTCGTAGAAATAAATTTCTTCAAACCACTAATCACAGTTTTAGCACCATTAACTAATGATCTAATAATTCTCAATACACTGTTCTTAATGGCTAACCATGTTTTTATAGAATTATTTTTAACGAAATTCCACAACGTACTAAAGAACGATTTCAAACCATTGAAACTCGCTTTCACTAAGTTAACTAAACTTTTAGCGATAGCAACTATTCCGTTCTTGATAGCGTTCCATGTTTTTATACTGGTTACTTTTATAAAATTCCATATACCCGAGATAATATTTTTAAGCGCTTGCATAGGATGTTGAATTGCAAACTTAATTGCATTCCATGTTACTTTTGCAGCGTTTTTTAAAGCATTCCAAATAGCAATAGTTGAGTTCTTGATACCAGTCCAAATATTAATAATATACGGTTTGATAAATCCAAATACTGCTACTGCACTATTTTTTATTGCGTTCCATGCATTTATTACGAAATTACGGAATGTTTCGTTATTCTTCCATAAGTAAATAATGGCAGTCGTTAAAGCACCAATAACTGTTATTGCAATGCCAATTGGACCTGTCATAAATCTTAGTGCTAGACCTAAACCTCTAGTCGCAAGTGCAGCAGCTTTAGTAACGACTGACCATGCTTTAGTTGCAGCAGTTGTTATTTTTGCTTGTATAGCTTGTCGTTTCATTCCTAGCGTTGCAAATGCGCCTTGCGCACCTAATAACTTCTCTGCACCTGTAACAGCAAGTAAAGCGCCTCTCATACCAGTTAAAGCACCTTTAACTAGGAATATTGGTTTAAGTAATAGTAAGATAGCACCTGTTAGAGCTACTGTTGAACCTAGTATTTTACCTATCATAGGATGTGTGTTAATCATGCTCGATAGCCAACCAGTTATAGCATTAGTTACCGACAATGTGACTGACGCAACGGGAGCCATACCTTTCACTAGCCCCCAAAGTACACCAGTGATGTTTTTAATTAATTGCCATACTTTAGGACCATTCGTTTCTAGGTATTCAACAAACTGTTTGAAACCGTCTGAACGTTTTAATTCTTCGCTCCACTTCCTGAAACCTTCCGTTACGCTTTCTATACCTAGTAAAACGTTGTGAGAATGTCCACTAAATGCACTGAATAGATTGAATAAACCAGCAAATACATTACCGAATATTCTTCCAACAATAGGTAAGTTAGTTTTAGTGTATTCAACAAAACCGTTTATCGCTTTAGAGCCTTCAACACTATTTGCCCATTTTCTGAACGATAAAGCCATATTTTCAAAGCCTTTTGATGCCCACACGAATAATGGACTTAACTTGTTAAATACAGCAGTCGTACCGTCTACAAAATGATAAGCACCTTGTAATAAATGGCCGAACGCTTGTGTTCCTTGTGTATTTAGAATATTGAAAGCAGTTTTTGCATTAGCTGAAGTTTTAATCCAATTTAACATCTTTCCACTCATGCCTTCTATTTGTCCTGCTGTTCGTGTTAAGAAAGGATTGAGGTTAGATAAAGAAGTTCTAGCAATATTAATACCATTACTAAGTGTGTTGAAAATTTTAGCTTGATTTTGAGCGATAAGTCCTTCCCATTCGTTTTTCAAACTACTTAACACACTTTGATAACGTCTTGTTTCATTAGTTAGTGCTAATTCGCCATCTTCTAGTTTTTTAAGTGCATATGTTGCTTGACCTGCAAACACATTAATAGCGCCCATACCAATACCAAATGCGCCACCTAGACCGATAGCACCACCAGCTAATGATGTGAGCATACCGCCAATACCAGCACCAGCACTTACGACTGAACCCATGATAGGTACTAAGTTGGCAAATTGTGTAGCCATGACTTCACCGACTACACCTTGTGTAATTTCGCCTAAACTTCTTAATGTAGTAGCGATACGATCCATACTACCTCTAGCACCTGCAAACCCTGCTCCCATTAGAGTAGTAGCTAATCTCACTTTACGTTGTGACCTAGCAACTTCATCTAATTCATCTGAAAGCTCATCTGCTCGACCTTGTGCAATTTGCATAGCGATACTTTCTTTTAAAATATCGTTACGCAATTTGTCGGCTTGTCTACTTGTAGAACCATGTGCTAATGAAACTTCTTTTAAATTTTGTTTAAGTAAGCTAATGTTAGCTTTTGATTTAGTGATAGTATAGTTCATTTCTGTTAAGTGATCTTTGTAGTTATCAACTGAACGTGTACCTTGTTTAAAAGCGATTTCACTAAGTTTTGCTCTGTTTTTAAGTTCACCTAAGCTATTCTTTACTTGGTCACTTGAACGATTAAATTGCTTGTAAGCTAATTCTGTCTCTTTTAATTCACGATTATAAGTAGAAAGTTGATTTTCTGCTTGTTGTACTGCTCTTGAGGCACTATTAAGCTTTCTTTTTTGTTCTTCAGTAACCACATTAGATTTACTGATTTCACTTCTAACATCTTCCAAGCTATCTTGTCGTTTTTTAAGTAAACCCTCTTGTGCTGTGATTGCTTTACCTAAATCTTTTTCTCTGTTTGCTAATTGTTCAGCGCTTAACTCATTTTTCTTGAATTCTGAGCGTTGAGAGCGTAAAGATTTATTGATGTTCTTTAGTTCTCGTTCTAATGTTCTTGAGGAGGCTTTTATGGGGTCGACATCCATCGAAACCTCTGCACCTAAGTTAAAATCTGCCATTATTCCACCTCCTTATTTTTAAATTAATGCCATCATTTGTTCAGGACTTAATGCTCCTGCTTTAGCCACTTTAGAAGCCTTACGTTTACGTTTTTTCGTATTGAAGTATTTATCGAAATCTTCCATAACAATTGCGTCAACTTCATGTGGTTTGTATTGTGCATCTTCGATAAAATGACGGTAAACCAGATAAATATCTTCGACTATTTCGTCTGCTGTTTTGTCTTTGTTGTAGTCGCTTTTTTCTTTGACTTTCCCGCGTCATTACTAGCGAAGATTTTGCTATAAATATCTGGCAAACTGTTTTCGACTTCTAAACCGTCAAACACTTCATCAATCGTGAATTGATTGTCGAATACTTTAACTAATAAATTTGCGAACTCGTCATAAATTTCAAAATCTTCATCGTTGCCTTCTTCTTTGATTTGCTCGTTTAGTTCTTCTGATTTATTTAAGAACTCCTTATACTCATCTGTTGCTTCTAGCTCGTCTAGTTCTTGATATAATTTTTCTGCTTCTTCATCCGTCTCTACATCTGCTAATTTATTCTCTACTTTTTCAATTTTGTTTAAGATTGAACGATGTTTACGGTATAAGTTTTGTAACTCGCCGATTGTACTAAAACCTGTTTGTAATTTTTGCTCGAACTCTGCTTGTGCTTTAACTGCACCTAAATTCAATTTATCTTTAACAAATGTTTTGTTTTTACCATCAATTTTTAAAATTACTTTAGCCATTCAAACTACTCCCTTATCAGTTATTTTTGTATACAAAAATAGGCGACTTATTACAGTCGCCTTAAATCATTTATGCAGCTGGTGTATTGTCGGCAGTCGTCACTGCGTCGTCACCATGAATTGCTTTATAGAAATCTTCTTCGTTGAAATCTGGATCTGCACTATGAATACGTGCAAATACTAATTTGTCATTATCACGTTGTACGAATGAACCTTCCATTTCTACTTGGTCTTGTTGCTCTGGACTATCTTCCATAGTAGATGCACTTGTATTAGGAATATTGAAGTTACCACGAGTTAACCCGTAGTAGATGTAAGAACCATCATTGCAACGATACTTCCATGAAACTGATAAATATGGAGGTACTAAATCAGAAGTGTATAATTCCATACCTTTGTCAACTTTTACTCCTAAGAACTGTTCACGTTCTTCTTTGTTTAATTCCATTAAGTTTGCTGTAACTGTTGCACCAGTAATACCACTGAATAAGTTTAATTTTTTAACTCCATCTGCATATACTGGTTCGTTACCTTGTTCTAATTCTAATTCGATTTCTTGTAAGCCTGGAACGTCTGTTAAAAGACCTAGTTCAAAACCATTACCTGCTTGACGACGCGCTTTGAAACCTTCACATGTAATTGCTACTTTTTTATCTGCCATTATTAATTACTCCTTTACTGGTAAAATTATTTCGTATTCATTCATTTGATTAAAAAGGCCGAGTTCCTTATCTTTCGAAAGGTCTCGGCTTATCACTCTGCCATTGTGTTGTTTGATAATGTCGTTCACATACTCACTTACTGTGTAAGTGGTATTGATGTCATTACCAAACGTTTCAATTGCAAATAAAAAGCGATAGTATTCACTATCGCCATCTCTGTATATTGTGTTTTGTAATAAAATTTCTGTAATTCTTATTAAAGGTGTGTATTCTGCTTTTTGATAGTTTTCGGGAATTTCAAAATTAAATATTTTAGGTTGCTTACTAGAATTGAGTGATCTCTCTAACTCTTTATCGCTTTTTAACCACGAGTATATACGTACGATAGGGTGTCTAGTCGACATCGACCATGTTCCTTACTGCCTCTTTATATATTGCAAGAATTGGGGCTTTACTCATTTCTAATGAACGTCGCATAAAGTGTTGTGGTGGTTGTCCCATAGAACGATTAGAGGGACGAGTACCGACATCGGGAAAGTGGATATACCAACCAGCATCTTTACGTTTACGACCTTTATCAAAACCAACTGTTTTAGTTGGATTAAGTTCATCACGACTAAAATTAGATATTTTTAATACCTCTACTGCATGTGTCGAATGAGTTTGTCGCTTGTGTACTGGTGTATTAGCCTCAATGTTAGCTTTGTAGAGTTTTGCAGCCTTTGTTACTGCCTGTTTTGATTGCTTTTCACTATTGATAACTAATTTTCTAATTTTATCTGATATATCCTTGTCACTGTCGTAACGTTGTTTAACCATTACTCTACCACCTCGCATTTCAACATTTGACGCTCTAAATCTTGTAAGTCTGTTTCAATATATTTAATTTTGTAATCTTTCCCTTTGAATTCAACTATCATATCTGACTGTATATCAGCCTTTTGTCTATAACGGATAATAAAGTCGATTGTTCCTTTTCTTGCCTCTAGGCCCATTTCTCTAAATTCTTTTATTGTGGTTTTTGACACTTCGCAATAAGGAGTGGCAATCAACTTCTTATCTGTTACATAAACACCTTCATCATTGACTGTTTCAGTTTGGTCATAAATCTTTATTCTATGTTTGAGCCTTCCGATTTCCATAAAGCATACGCTCCTCTCAAACTTTGAATAAGTGCTAGTGATGAAGGTGCTACATTGTGCTTAGCGAATTGACTTGTAGTTGATCTATTCTCGTAGTGGTGGCCAACTTGGTTAATCACAGCTAAGTTATAAAGTGCATTACCTTTATAAAAGGCATTTGCTTTGCCATAACCACTTACAGCACCTTGTATTTCTTGTTCAGATGCTTGTATCAACCCTAGAATTTCATCATCATCAAAATCATGGTCAACTCTTAAACGATTTTTAACTTCTTCAAGTTCCAAAGTAAGCATTTAATCACCTACTTTTTCTCTTTATTATCAATACGTTCTAAGAAAGGACCTTTAAATCCTTTTTCACTCAATGTTTTCTCTACTATATCAGCACGTTTTACCGTCATTTCGACTTCTTCGTTCTTTTTAAGTACACGCTTAAACTCTAAATCGTTATATTGTCGTTTAACTTTAAAATTCGCCATTATTTAGCCTCCTTTTATGCGATAGGTTCAGAATTTGTAGTTTGTAAATCAACTACTACTGCTGCTTTATGGTCTAATAGGCGTGCGTCTTGTCGTACTGCAACCATTAAGCATTCACCGAAGTGCATATAGTCAGTCCATGCTGCTTGATATTGAGAACGGTCAAATAAAGTGATAGCATCTTTCAAGTTACCAAAGATAAGTGTATTTGCACCATTTTCTCCAAGCATTTCATCAGGTAAAATTACCACTTTACCACCTAATAAACGTTGAGCAGTCGCTTCTTTAACGTCTGGTTGTAATAAATATCTATCTTCTCTATCTGCCAATTTATCGATTGTATTAAATGCTGTTTGAGAGACAATCGCTACATTATGTTCATAGTTAGGGATAACATGTTTATTAATAGCGTCTTTCAATCCATCTACAACTTCTTTAGATGTTGCTCCTGTTACAGTTTCAGAAGGAATGCGTGTATTTTCTCCTTCTTCACCAGGCCCACCATTTTTAATTAAATCAATAATTGCTGCATTACGAGTTGCTGCAATTGTACGTGCTAACCATTGTTTCAATTCTCCTAATACATCAATTTGTGAATCTTCAATAGCTTCACGAGAAATTCTGAAATATCCACGATGAGTTTTAATATCATACGCTAGTTGGAAGAATGGTTTAACTGCTAATTCAGGGTTTTCAGCTAGTTCTTCAACAACTGGTAAAGCTGCTACACTTGATTGACGTACTACTGGGAATTTACCTGATCCGTTTTTAACTTTCTTCACTGTTACATATTGATCTAAGTTAAATTCAACTTCTTTTAACTTTAAAATGTCAGTTACAATTTCTTCTGGGATAACAACAAAACCAGAATCAGTTTTTAAGCTACCACCTGGAATATCTGCTCGTGTTTCGATATAACGCTTAAAGTCACGAACTTCTTTGCTATCCTTAGATTTGCTACCTTCTGTTGCGCGAGGTGCAAAAGGTGAAACACTACGTTGTTCTCCATTAGTTGAAGATGTCGGAGTAGAATCATTATCTCCTTTATTTTGTTCATCATCTTTTTTAATTTCATCTTCTAATTTAGTGATTCGTTCATCTAATTTTCTAATTTGTTCCACTAAATCAATTGCTTCTTTTGGCTTTTCGTTATCATATGCTTCTTGCGCTCTGATTTCTAAATCTTTTCTTTCAGAACGTAAACCTAATAAAATTGTTTTTTTGTTCATTATTGAACCTCCTAAATTTAGTCATAAAAAATAAGCACCATTCATTGAATGTGCTTTATGAGTGTATGATTTGTGGCGTTCACCTTCGCCAAGTTAAATATTCATCATTTTTAATGCTGCATTAGCTTTTTCCATTAATCTACGTTGTTCAATTTGCTTTTGCTCATTCTCTTTAATATTTTTGATACTTCTTAAAGCTGGTGCTACATCAGTATCTTCGTAAGCTGGATAAGTAACAATGCTCACATCGAATAAAGAACGGATTTTGTTTACTGTACGCTTAAATATGCCATCTTCACGTCGTTCAAATTCATCTCCATCTTCTTCAATGGTGAAACCGAATGAACATTGATTAATATTTCCTAATTTAATGTTTTCATATAAGTCTCTAGCATACGATGTATTAGGTAGTTCACATCTGAAACGTAAACCAACATCATCTACTTCAAGTTTTAATGTGTCAGCTACTGTACGACCTAAAACATAACTGGAGTTATGATCAATTAAACATCTCACATCAGATAAATCTGCATTTCTTAATGCTTCTGGTGAAATAACTTCTACAAATTCTCCTAATAAATTACTTTCTCTATTAAATTTCAGAGCATAACCTTCAACAATCATATTCTCATCATCTTTAGCGATAATATTATCACTCGTTCTGAATTCCTTGTTCATCATTTCCACCTCCCTTCAACTGAGAAAGTTGAAATTGATTAGCATATTCTAATGAAACATGGTTTAAATCTACTCTTGGTATTTGTCCTAAGCCTTTAGGTAAAGGTATCAAACCTAATTCTTTACGATACTCATCTAAAGAAATGCCACCGTTATTTAATTGACTGTTTAATGTTTCTACATAACTATCCCAATCAATCTTTCTAAAGCCACTTGTATCAAACATGAATTCCTTATTATACATTTCTTTTTGAGTAACCAACTTAAAATCTAATTCAGAGGTCCACATCTTCATGTATCCTCCTAAACAATTCATTAGATAATCATTGTTTACATCTTTCAATGAAGTATTATTCATTTCAATTCCAAATTTCGATAAAGGAATTTGAAAAGCTTTAGCAATGGCTTTGGTACTTAAATCATTTTCATTGATAGCTTTCAATACATCGGTACTAATCTCTAATTGTTCATATTCCATAGTGGAGTCTAAAACTAATACTTTACCTGCTTGATCTTCACCACTGTTTGCTTTTTGCCATTCTTCTTTAATTTTATTTCTAGCTTCTGGTGATAATTTACCATCTTTCATTTTTAACAATGAGCCAGCTTGAGCGCCATTAGTGAAAAAATTAGTAAAGAACTTTTTAGCAAAACGTTGTGCATTAATATCTTCTTTTAAAGCATCAATAACAGATAAACCATTTAATCCATCACTAGAAAAAGGTTTAATGTCTATAACATCTGAAAAAGGAACTTCTAACAATTCACCATCATTGTCTATTTCGTAATAATTTTCACCTTTATCATCTGTTTTTAAATGACACCTACTCGTCTTTATATGATAAAGTTCATTCACTCCACCTTGTGGATTGCGTTCGATTTTAATATAACCGTGTTTAGTGAGTAACGCGTTTAACATAGTAATGAATTTAAGCATATAACCATTGTAATAGGGATTAGGTTTTTTATTGAGCAACATTTCTAATCTATCTCTTTCACTTGCTACTCCGTTTTTCAATACCTTGATATCTAATTTAGCAATATCACGTGAAATTAAAGTAACTGCAGTCCATATATCACTATTCATCAAAGTTTCATAATCTTTCCATGAAATCTCATTTAACGGAATTGTGTTATAAGGGAAAATAGTTAAATCTTTTTCAGTCAAAGTGCTTTCTTCAGGTAGTGATCTAGTTTCGAAGAAAATACCCACAGTTCACACCTCCTTTTATTTAATTGGTTGCTGTGATTTCTCGAATTGATAAATTAAAGAAATCACAATAAGTGTTACTCCCGTTGCTAATAATCCAATAATATAATCAAATTTTAAATATATTGATATATTCAGTAATGTTAATCCTAATAAAAAAAGGATAGCTACAAGATTGTTAATCAAGAACTGTCCTAATGTTTTCAATGTATTCACTTATATTCCTCCTAAAATCCGAAGTCATCAGATAAAATATAGTCTTGCAAACTACTTTCGAATTCGTAATTCATAGCTAATGTATAAGCAGTAACTAATGCAACCAACGCATCTATTTTATTTCTGTTCATTTGTTTATCCAGCAAAATATTATTGTTGTTATCAGTTTTAACGATAGCGTTGTTAATCGCTAAGTTTAAATTAGGGTTATTTTGATGTTTAATTTTGTTCTCAAACACATCTAATCGAAACTGTTTTAATGCTGGTGACATATGCTTGTAGTTTTGGGGTACTTCAACTAACAAATAATCTGTCTCATGTTCCATCTTAGTTACAAATGCCGAAGCACTCCAACTATCATAAGCGATAGCTTTCACATTTAAGTTATGTTCTTCAATAAATTCAATTAAATAATCTATCACTTGTTCATAATCTATAATTCCTGACTCTGCACGGGTAAGTGTAGCCATATTAGTGTCAATCAATCTCATATAATCAATTTTATCAGCTTGAGATTTCTCATATAATGAATGTTTAGTACCCACAAAAACATGTGAATCAACATAATACTTTCTGTCATCTGTTGGATATATAAAACTTAGTGCGGTTAAATCTTCGCTTCTTGATAAGTCGACACCTATATAAACATCTCTACCATCAATTTCTAATGGTTTCTCAACATGACCTTCAATCCAATCGTTATAAGGAATATAAGTATCTTTACTAGCTTGTCTCCACATATTAAAGTTTTTTACTAGTATTCCATGTAGACCTTGATTATCCATACCTTCTTGAACTTCAGCTTCCAAATTACGCTGTAATACTGCTCTTAAATCATCTAATTCAAATAGCGGATTAGATTTAATCCAAGTTTCTGGCTTATGCACCTCATCTTCGCTATCTTGTTCTGCTACATAAATGAAATAATTCTCATTCACAACTTCTCTTGATAACACTTTAGTTACATATTCATATTCTTCAAACATGGGACTATTTAAGTTATTACCTGCTGTAGAAATAATAATGAGTGAAGGATTATTAAGTAAAACCTGGCCACGTCTTAAAGTTTCGTACATTCTTCTATTTTTAGCTTCATGAAATTCATCAATAATAGCATAACTAAATTGATAACCTTCCAAGTTACTTGCTTCATTCGAAACTGCTTTAATTTTACTCTTGTCTTGTAGGTTTGAGATTTCTTTTTTACTTTCAGTAATTTTAGTGAGTTGTTTTACCTTTGGTGACTTCATTCTGACTGATTCCACCTGTGATATTGTCATATCATAAGCTATACTTGCTTGTTCTCTTGAGTTTGCGCTTAATCCTATCAGCCTTTCGTTTGCAGGCTCTTTCCCTATTAACAATTCATATAATGACAAACCACTAATTAATAATGTTTTCCCATTCTTACGACTCATTGAGATATAACCTTTAGTGAAACGTCTGTTACCTAAATGGTCTTTCCAACCCATTAAACTACCAGCAATAAATTTTTGGAAACCTGCTAACTTCATCGGTTTTCCAGATTTAGGATCTGGCAACATTTCTAAGAACTTAATAACTTTTTCTGATTCTTCCACATCAAACTTATATTTGAAATTATCTGTGTTTAAATCTTTTAAATGACGCTTACACGCTTGAATATTCTTTTGGCTCGCTAATACATTTCCTTTAACAACTTCTCTAGCATATTCAGTTACTTGATCTATATTATTTGCCATTTATCATTTCCTCAAATTCATCCGTTTCTTTTTTATCTTCTTTAGGTGTAAAGATTTTCAATCTTGCATCAATACTTAATCCAATCTTAGGTGCGATAGAATTAATTTGTGCTAACGCATCTCTTTTAATTGCATGATTCTGATTGAGTTTTGTACCTCTTTCAGTTTCAATAATCGCATCTCCTTCATTCATTCGAATAGTTGCATTGACATAATCTGAAAATGCTTGACAATAAGCTGATACTAACGCTAAATCGAGGCTAGCAATAGGCAATTCAGAAAGTAAAGGAACAATTCGCTTGTATTCTTCTTTTGCTTTATCATCAAGCCAATAAGGAGGATCTAAACCTATCTTTTGTAAGCTGTTGGCCTTTTCCTCAGATGCTTTACGTTTTTCTCGTTCTAATACTGTCAATTTCCCTTTTCGTTGGTCTAACGTTTTTCGACTTTTTCCCATTTACTTCACCTCATTTCTATAAAATTTATGCGTTTTCCCACATTTTCAAGATTTTATTGATACTTTCACTGAAAGAAAAGTGGACGAACGATATAAGAAAATACAAATCTTAGGCGGTGTTTTTCTCGTACCCCTTTTTGAACTTATATTCTCGAAAGTCCAAATTGCCATCTACCTTTAAAATCTGGCAGGGTGATTTTTCCTTGTCTGAGCAATTTCTCATCTCGTTCTTTTATCGTATTGTGTCGAATACAACTTGCGACAAGATTATCTAGATCCAATCGTTTCTCATAGTCATACTTAATAGGAATGAAATGATCAACAACTTCATATCTTTTAACAATTCCTTGATTTAAACAATACTGACATAGTTCGTTATCTCTTAAAGCTGCTGTACGTCTCACTTCTCGCCATGCTTTGCTGTTATAAAAGGTGGCAATAGGCTTTTCCCTAGCATACCTACTTTGCGCATAGCTATTCCTAGCTTCATTAACAAGATAGGAATGTTCCTCACAATATGATTGATTGAAGTTAATTAATTGATTACATCCAATCTTATTACATTTCTTTTTCGGAATAACTTTCACTTCTTTCAAGACAAAAAGAAAAGAACAAACAACAATGAAGTTGAATGTTCTTTCTGATTGTTAGATATTATTATCACAACTCAATTATAAGTTTTATTTATTCAAATATAAAATTAGTGTTGATGTTGCTTATCTTGTTGAAGTTGTTGAAGTTGTTGATTGTGTTTATCTTGTTGTTTTACATATACATTTACAATCTCATTAATTCGACTATCTAAGTTTGTTCTTCCAATGTTCATGATCTCTCGAACATCTTTAGGTTTCTTTCCTTTCTTGAATAAGTAAAGAATATTTAAATTCATATCATTGTTAATGTTATGTTCATACTTATCTATAAACGACACAACTTCTATATGTTCATCATGTATTCTCGATAGCACATAATTACGAGTAGCAATCGCTTGTACCTTATCTGTTGTCTTACCTTGTGGCTTTGGCATAGCTGCTTCAATACCATACTGCGCTGTACCATTACTATCTTGAATGTACCCTTCATCTATAAGTATGTTCTTACGCCAATGATAACTATATATCATATCCCTTATTTGTTCGTGTGTGTACAAGTGATTACCTCCATTACTTAAACTGTTTCTTCGTTCTCTCAATCTCGAACTCTACATCTTCTATGTCGCAATCTCTTACGTACTTAGTAAACAGATATACATTTGTATATCTCTGTGCATCTAACTCCTGACGTAAGACTGTGTTGTTACCTATCGCTATGAGTAGAAGTACGCCGAGTATAATGGTTAATGCTATCCACACTAGTTGTCATTCCTTTCCTCGTTAAATCCTATAGCTAAATTTTCAAATGCCAACACTAAGATAGTACGCCACTGTTCAGAGGTTAAATTGGTATGTCTATTATTAATTCGATTTAAATAATTTATTAAGTCATTAGGATTATCATACGTCACGCCATCAATGGCAATGCCTAAACCAGATATGCAATTAGAATTTATTCCCATTATCTTCTCACCCCATTTAAATATATTTATCTTTAAGTTTTAACAACTCATTATAATTAGCTTTAAGTTTTGCTTCTGATACTTCGGCGTCAGTTGAGAATTCGTCTATGATTATTTCAGAACTGCGATAGTATTCTTCTAGTAAATAATCAACCAAACTTTCTTTACTGTTTATACGTTTAATATCTTCATTTATATCTGGATTTTTGATTTCTTTTTCCCTTGCTGCTTGTACTTCTTGTTCAGCTTTCTCCATTTCTATTTCTAAACTTTTATAAAACTCGTCATGAGGTTTAAAGTAAATTTTCCATTCGTCATTATTGTTCGAATACTTTTCTTCAAATAACTTTCTGTTTTCAGGTTCATCTAAAACTACAACCCATTTTTCTTTTTGTTTAGCAAATACTGTTGGTTCTTTTATTCTTTCGAACACTACTCACTCACCTCTGCTTTAATTCTGTTCAAGTCGTATTGATCCCACTCACTAGCAAAGTCCTTAGGTGCAGTATCAATATCGTCTTCGCTTTCTAGCTTGATGATGAGTAGAGAAGTGAGATACTTCCCTAACTCATACATAGCGATTAAGAATAAATCTTTAAGTATGCGTTTAATCATTACTACGCACCTCGCTTTTAAAATTAATATCTTTTACAGTGATACTATTATGATCTTCTAATAAGTAATAATAACTAGATAAGAAATCTGCTATAACCATAGGATGCTTAACAGCCATTCCTTGTTGAGTATTAATTCCGGACAGTTTTAAAAAATACACGTCGCTATAATTGATTACTGAACAATCACCGACAATCAAGGTGTCATCTTCTATTTCAAACTCAATGCCTTTGCTAATTAATTCTGAAGTTATTATTTTGAAATCACTCATTCCGTTCACTCCTTAAAGTGTTTATCAAAATCTTGAGTAATATGTCTATTTCTTTTATAGAATTCTTCACGACGTTTTGTCATTCTATTTTCGATTTCTCTTTCATTCTCTAGCCATTCTCTATTTCGTTTTTCTCTGAATTCTTTCAGTCTTTTCTTGTCTTTAACAGCTAAAACTACCGTTCCGACAATAGCTACCACGTAAGCGAGTGATATAAGAATTAAATATATTACAACTATCCAAATGAAAATTGTTAACCCTAATTTCACTTCCCCAGCACCTCTTTACTCTTTCTTTTTAAATTTCAAAGTCACTACATCTCTAAAATGTTGGTTTCTTGTATGAGTTTCTGAAAGTTTATAATTAGTTATTGTTTCAATTACTTCATAATCTACTAGGTTCAGATGAGATATATGAATATTAGTTTCATCTTTTCCGTTAAATAATCTTTTTAATATTTTTATTGTCGGTTGTTCAAAGTCTTTCACTTTTTCAACACCTCTTTTACTTTTTCTACTATGTCCTTACTCTTTAAGGTCTGCTTCTTTGATGAATGTCCCATTGATTGTCTTTCCTTTTCTCCCTTTAATCTCGTCATATGCATACTGTAAACACTCCTGCAACGTCATATCATGTTGTTGTGCCAATATAATTAATGTAACGACTGTATCACCTATACCGTCTTTTAATGCGTCCATTTGCCCACGAGATAATGCAGCAGCTACTTCGCCCGCTTCTTCATAGAATTTAAGTGCTTGTCTATCTGGATTACCATTGTGTAAGTTTTTATCTACACTCCATGCTTGTACTTGTTCTACTAATTGATCTAATGTATTAGTCATTTATTTCTCCTCCGTTAATAATTTCCAATACTTGTTCTACTGAAAGATATCCGATTGGTTCACTTATAAGATGATTTATTCCATTGATTTGTTTACATTTTGCAAGTTCATATAAACCTTCTTTATATCCATAAGAATATTGATGTTTCACTACACTGAAATAATTATCTGTATCATCTTCTTTAAATAGATATTGCATTCCATCATAAAGTCTTTGATGTCTAATAAATTTCATATTAGATAGAAACTTCTTTTCTACTGCTTCCATCCTTTAAACACTTCCTATTTATAATTTTATTTTCTTTAGGCACTCGCATTGTTACATATACATTTGTCATGCGAATGACAAAGCCTTCTACCCCCATTGCAGCTAATTCTTTTTCAACTTGTGTAGGTGTTTTACCTTTACATGGATATTTATAATTTTGTTTAACTGTCTCACTTAGCAACATGCCATCACCTCATAGTCTTTAGCCCATATATAAGTTAAGCCATTTTCTTCCAAACGCTTATTACATTTACGAGCAATCACACTACGATCTTGATATAAGTAGTTTTGAGCTTCAGTCGTACTTGTAAATTCTTCAACAATATCATTATTACTATCAATAAGCATTACTGGTTTAGAACGACCTGCAATTCTTTTAGTAGAGCAATACTCACTAAATGTAGCAATGTATAAGTTATCTGCTTTGATATCGTTATAAATTCCATTTTTAGGATAAGCATGGAAGCCCGCTTCAATGTTCCCTTTAAAAGTCTCATATACAATATTTGCTGCTTTATAGGCTTTTCTTTCCTGGAATAAAGTAATTCTTCCATGTACATCACTTGGAAATTTGTATATACCTTCTTTACTTTTGAAGCGGCCTAAGTTACTGACATATAGTTGATATCCTTCATTAAATCTCCAAATTTCTTCTTTTGGATTAAGTTGCTCGTTTAAAATCTTTCTTTTTGCTAAAGTTGGTTTTTCTTTCAATAAGTAACAACCTAATTTTTGATAATACATACCTTTATATAAATATTGATGAATAGTCATTTTGGAGATGCCTATTTGATTAGCAAAGTCTTTAACAGTTGTTTCTATAATCTGATGGTTAAACGGTTCATATATATAAATCATAATTTATACACCGCCTTACCTGCTTTGTTATAGGTCACTTTGATTTTTTCTGATTTTGAAACTTTCTTGTTATATAGATTTACAATACGTTCTGAAATTTTATTAATACTATTCAACATAAGCAGTTCTTCTTCTAATGCATTTACAACAGTAACTAATGTTTTTGTATCTGTTCCAATGTTATATAGTGTTCTTAATGAATTAATGATTTTACTTGTTGGATGTTCCATTCTGATTCTCATTAATACATCATCTACAAATTGATAAGCATCTGTTTTACTTTTTACAAAGAACTTACCTTCTTCTATGGCTTTTGTTGTTATACCGTTTCCTTTAGCTGAACCTAGTATTCTTGCAGCAATGTTTGCACCTAAGCCACTGTATTGACAAAATTCGTATAAATCTTGATAGTCTTGATTGCCTTCTTTACGGTGGTAGTTCACATGATCGTTAATTGTCCATTTTGATACGAATGAATTACTTTTTTGTAAAACATCTTTTCTAATATCTTCTTTAATAAGAAACTGTATAGGTTCTTCTAACTCTACTAATGCTATATATCTATGTTGGCCATCTAATATCTCACCATTTTCTCTAACGATGATTGGAGGTAATTCATAACCATTTTTGATTTGTCTTTTAAGATTTTCTACATGGTTTCTACTTGGATTACGATTAGACTCTATAAAACTAAATAGTCCATAATCATTTGTTTCATAAACATGGTACGCTGTTTTACATTCTTTTAAGTTAATCATTTGTAACTACCTCCATCATTCTTTGTTGATAATCTCCAATCTTTTTAAGATCATTCACTTTATTATCTTTAAGGCCATATCGAGCAGCATATTTAATCATGTTGCCTAACATAAATCCTTCGAATTGCTCTTCAGTCAACTGTTGTCTGATAAACTCAATAACATCTATGCCACCTTTACCTTCATAATGTGATGGGACATTGTTTGATGTTCTTGGCCAATCATCAGTATTAATTTTTCTTGTGAAGGGAAGTTTCACTTTTACAAAGTCAAAGTTGTCATCTATGATTGTTGTATTACCATTAGCCATTTCAACCGACGCATACCATTTCTCTCCAATTGATAGATCGATTTCGGACCATTTTTTATTTACTATTGCCTGACAATTGTTTTTCATATCTTTCGTAATATTTTGAAATATAATGACATCATTTTCTTTTAATTCTTTAATTCTAGTCATATTGCTACCCCCTCTGCACTCGGCCATATCTATCAGTTTTAACTGTTGCTATAAGATTGTTGTGTTCTAAATGCTCAAACCATTTACTACATACACTATATTTACGTATGTTCTCTTCACTTCTACGTTTTCGCGCTAAACGGACTTGCTGCTGTCTTCGTCTTAGCGCTTGCTCAAAACGTTCTTCTTCAAGCTTAATCATTGCTAATTCTTCTTCACTAATTTGACCTGGATTGTATTCATATAATTCACTCATCTGACAATTCCCTCCGTACATGCTCTAGTGACTGAGTAGCCACGAGACAATCTTTGTCTTATGGCTTGCTCAGATACACCATTTTCTAAAGCATAATTTCCTAATCTTTCTGGAACTAAATAGACTTTTCCATCTACTGTTAACTTGTAATACTTCTTGCCATGTTTACGAACTCTATTTTCACGTTTCATTTGATCACGTCCGCTTCATCAAATAATAAATAACTATCATCTATAATGATTTTGTAGTTGGCCACTTTAATCACTGCTTTATCTTGGCCACAATTTGAATACTTTTCTTCAACAATGCCTGGATAACTGAGACTGTATTCAGATGCAGCAAATCTAATCTTCTGACCTACTTTTAAATCTTCTACTTTCAAATTTATTTAGCCTCCAGTATATTGAATATATTTAACTGTTCCGCTTCGACTTTCTTAATTACTTTGTATTGGCCAACAAAGAAACCTTCCCATCCAATTGTTTGGCCATCTTTGTTAGTAAGACGATAAATATCAATATTTCCACTCACATGCTTTAAAAATTCAATATTCGAAACATTATCTTTGCCAATCTCAATTGACTTATCATTGCTAAACACTTTAACTATCATTTGCATCACTCCACCTAAAATAGTTTGAGTTGAGTGTTCAGTTCTTCTTTTCTGTATAACTTGTGTTTTCTTTTAAGTTTTTCTAGTTCTTTTTTGCTTACATTACCTTTAAAGATATTTCGATAATACATACCTGCTAAATTTCCTAGGTTATACAAATCATCATTTAAAGGAATGACGCTGCACATTTCCCAACCATCACTGGCATAGAGAATATATTTATGTTTAACGCCTTCTATAACACCCATCACATAACCTCCATAACTGCAGGTCTTGAGTTTTTTTCATTCAACTTTCTAATAAATATTTTATACGCTTTATCTTCATCACCATTGGCATCATCAATAAGCTTTTGTGCATATGTTGGTGATACTTCTAAATACTTCTGTATATCTTCGACAGTAATCATAGAGTTTTAACTCCTTTCATTCGGTAGTCATCACCATAAACTTTAATGATTGTTGTGTTCTTTAAAGCTCGGCTAAAGTTCTTACCAAAGTCCTTATTTCTCGAAAGTTCTTCTGCACTATTATTTGTTGTAAGAATATTATGTTTGCCTTGTCTCATATTCATCACATCAAATAGTTTCTGATTTCCGAATTGGCTAACTGTCGTACCATAATCATCAAGTGCTAATAAATCCACATTCTTAATGATTTGATCAAGTTGTCTTTCATTAAGGTTGCTATCTTTATTGAATGTATCTCTATAAGCTGTAATCAGTTGTGGCACATCCATAAATAGTGCAGTAAAACCTTTATCTTTAACTTCTTTAACAACTGACATAGCAATATGCGATTTTCCTAACCCATAAGTTCCTTGCAGCAATAACGATTGTTTATTGTCTAGACTAAAGTTAGTTGCATACCACTTCGCATGTTCTAGTAGTTTCTCTTGACTTTCATTTCTAGGTTCATAATTCTCAAAAGAAGCGGACAATAAGTCTTCAGGTATAATTGAGTTTTTAAAGACCTTTTCTATCTCGAGACGTTTAATTTTGTTTTTATATCTAATAGTTTGTTCTTTGGCCATTTCTTTAATTTTGCAATCGCATCCTATTTTTTCTTCTTGGCCATTATCGAATTTTACATAGTCGTAAAGATTGCCACAGTGAGGACAACGTAAATCATTCTTTTGTTCAACGATTTTACTTTTAGTTTTGATATTGAAGCTCAATTCATTAAAACCTTTCATGGCCAACCTCCTTAAAACAAATCACTATATTGAGAGTTATCATAATCTTTCTCTATAACTTGATTGTTATTTTTTATTCGTTCTTTCTTACGTGCTTCAACATCTTCAATGGATTTAATATTGTTTTCATACCAGTTTTTTAGTATTTGATTTACATAGTTCCATTTATAAACATTGTTTTCAGCAGCTTCTTTTAAAGCTCTAATTACAATGTCTTCACCATTAGCTCCGAAGTCATCTATCCACGCATTAATTTGATCTACAATGACTGGTCTCAAAATGCCAAAGCCGTTTTCCTGATAAAAATTAAACACTGAAGGTGGCTGTGGTAGTTGAGTAGCACTTGTGCTACTACTGCCGTTATTATTAGTACTTTTATTTTTAGTACTATCATTATTAGTTCTATTATTATTAGTAGTGTGCGATTTTCCGTCGTTGGATTTTCCGACGTCGGTTTTTCCGTCGTTGGATTTTCCAACGTTGGATTTTCGCATGTGGATAGATTCTTTTTCATCCACATTTGATTTTCTAATGTGGGTAGGTTGTTCATATACTTCGTATTCATATCCTTGCATACGTCCTTTATCATCACGTTTTCTTTTACGTTTGATATAACCCGCTTCTTCTAATTGTTTTAATCCACTCTTTAAGCTGCTTAGTTTATCACTCGTATGTTTTATTAATTCTGTTTCATAAATTTGCCAATCGTCTGGCCGACTTAGTAAATAAAGAAGTATACCTTTCGCTTTCCAACTTAGTGATGCATCATGAATAAATGCTTTGTGAACAGTTACAAACTCCCCACTCTCTTTGAAAACTCTAAACGTAGCCATTTCAATGCTCCTTTCATGATTGATTTAATTTCTGACCTTTAAGTAAACGATTCAGTCTTTGATCTACATCCACCCAACTATCAGTAAGTGAATATTTTTTATTAAAACTATGAATGCCCATAGTATGTTGTTCTCTATGATGTATTGGACATAAAGCTAAAACTTTATTATTTGTGTGTTCTATCTTCCGTCTATTACGTCCACGACCAACTGCTTGATAATGCGCAAGTTCTGCGCGCTTACCACAAATCACACACTGACGATTGACTGTAGCCCAGTAGAGCATTGCTTTATCACCTTTAAGCAAACTACTCGTTTTAACTGTGAAAGTAATGTTGTTGAAGAACATCCAGTCAATAATGGCTTCAATGATTTGTGATGCTTGCTTTTTAGTACAATTCGATAAAGAAATCTCTTTTTCATATCCATATAACACTCTGATATATTCTTGGAACATATAGCGCATGTAATCTCTAGGTTGGCCAATATCAATTTCTATATCGTTACATAATGCAAATATTTTCTTTCTTTGCTTATCAGTAATCTTGTTTGTATCAATACTTCTTACTTCAATAGGTAATGCTATTCCATTATCTATAAGCTGCAGTTCATCTTGTGTTAGTTGAACATCATTAACAACTGCAGTTATAGTCCCGTTATCGTTTCTTTGATAACCTATAATTTTTGACATCACTTATCGCCTTAGAATGGCATATCATCATCATTAATATCGATTGGACCATTAGCATTTTGGAATGGATTATTACCTACTGGTTGATCATTGCCTTTAGATAATTGGCCAATCTTACTATTTTTTGGTTCTAAGAAATGAACATTATCTGCTACCACTTCAGTTACAAATACTCTACGTCCTTCTTGATTTTCATAACTTCTTGATTGCAAGCGTCCATCAACACCAGCTAAGTTACCTTTAAATAAAAACTTATTAACGTTCTCTGCTTGTTTTCTAAATACTACACAGTTAATAAAGTCCGCTTCTCTTTCTCCATTTGCATTAGTGAATGTTCTATTGATTGCTAAAGTAAATGTAGCTACTGCTACCCCTGAAGGTGTTACACGATATTCAGGGTCTTTTGTTAGCCTTCCTACTAACGTTGCTCTATTAATCAAATAAATCTCTCCTTAATTTAGTTAGCTTTATAGCTAATAATTTCGTTGTAATTTGTTTCTAACGTTTTATAATTAACTTCTAAATCTGCTATACTTTTCGATTTATCATCATTTTGTCTGTGTAATTCTGATATATATTCCAATGCATTTTCTAATTGATTGTTTGCATGTTCGAGTTGAACTGTTAGCTTTTCTACTTTAGATGCCTTTAATAAAAGATTACGTAGTTCACTTTGCGGAATACTTACATATGGTTCTTGCATATTTACACCTCCCGTTGTAAGATGAAATTAATTGTTTAATGACTTTTCGACTGTTTGCTATTTGCCGATAGCATTCAGTCTTTTTTTAATTTCTCGAATTCTTTATCGAAATAGAGAAACGTTGTTACTGCTGCAAATAGTGAAATACCTAGTGCATGCATAATGTAGAATTGTGCAGTCATTAGTATGATTGAAACTAATGCGAATATTAGAATTGCAACGATAAATGCTGCTTCTGAATACGACATCTATATCACCTCCTTTTAGTGATTTTATTTTTGATTAACCGTTATAAATTTCTTTCTTATAATCTTTCAAGAACTTCCACATTAATTCAGCATCAAAATAATGTGATGAACTTCCACCTTGCCCTTCAAACCAAATATCATTTTCTTTTAAGTATTTATTGAATCTAGGGACTTCTAATATCCTTTTAAATATTAGATATCTACTCAATTTAGATTCTTTAATGAGATCTTCCATTGTCCAAGTGACTGGCAATGTTTTACTAATTAACTTTTCTAGTTCTACTTTAGGTATCAGTACGTGTGTATCTGGTATTTTCACTGTTAATGTTTGATTCATTTTGTATGCTCCTTTCATGTATAATTTAGTTATCGCTACTGCGATAGATTGGAGGTGTGATGATGTACATTGATCCTCTAAAAAATGTTAGACCGTTAATAGATAAAAATATTTATGAATTAAGAAATGCAGCAATGAAAGCAACTACACCTTCGAGAGAAATCAGACAAGTTATGAATCAAACTATGAAATTTGATTACATTTATAAGGATGTTGGTAAAATTGCAATTCAATTAAAATCAAATAATTTCGATACTTCTAACTTGCTTAAAATTTCAGCACCAAGTATTAATATTGCTAGAAATTTTAGAAACAATTTATTTTCTGAAAAACTTCTCAATGATTTCATAAACTCTACTAATTTTCAGAAAAACGAAGTTTTGAAAATTAGTTATCGTTTGAGACAATCTTTTATCAATACTGTCGATGTCTCTTCTTTTAGTGAAACCATCGATTCTCCCCATCCAATAGATGAGGTATATCGCGATTATTACAACAACATATTCAAAGAAGCGCTCAATCATAAGTTTATTTATCCCTCCGCTAAATTTGTAAAAAAAGTTTCAGTAGAATCTGCTACTAGTGTTACTGGATCAGTTTTACTAAGAACTATTCTTGATCAATATGTGAATTACTTTTTATTTTCTTCAGTAATAGCGATATTGTTCACTTGTTTTTTAATAGCAAATTGTTTTGTTGAAGATGATACTGATGATTAGGCTACTCACACACTTAGCACTTCTAATCTCCTCCGCCAAGATGACGATTAGGAGTGCTGTTTTTAGTTTCTTTAGCATGGTTGAGCCTCCTTTTGTGTATAATATGGTTATCGCTGTTGCGATAGTAGGTGGTGAAATTAATATGTTAAGTCCTAAACCAAATAGACAATTTGTCCCAAAAAATTGGGAATACTTAGACGAAGCTTTACAACGACGTTTTAATAGCAATATTAATCATCCTCAATACTCAATAAACGTTAATGACTATGCCATGAGTAAAGAAGAAATTATTAAAGAAGCTCAAAAAAATGGTTATAAAGTAACGTCTAATGGTGATTATTTAAAATTCGAATAAATATCATCATAAAGAGTATTTAATTGTGTTATTTCTTTCCAAACTTTATTCATGTCATTTGAATTAAGTTTCCTAGCACTTCTAATTTCCTCCACCAAGATGACAATTAGGAGTGCTATTTTTAATTTCTTTAGCATGGTTATCCCTCCGTTACTTCCGCTTCATAACCAAAATCAGTCATGATTTCATGAATTTTTAATCTACCTTTTTGAGTCCAGCGTGTTTGTGGTTGAGTATCTGGTCGGCCATCTGAACGAACAATTTCAATTGTGTGTGACTTCGTGTAGCCTTTGTTCATGTGTTCTGTGTAAAGCACCCATTGTTTACCAACACGACGTTGTAATCTAGCTTGATGTAGTAACTTGTTTAGTTTTTGTGCTGATAAGCCATAATCAGCTGCAATCTGCGTGATTGTCATTGTTCCTGGTGATTTTAAGATTTCATCTACATAGTCAGCCTTTGGTTTTAACTCACCAATCTGTTGTCTTAGGATTAAGTTGTTATCTTTTTCTTTCTTATATTCTGTGAGTACGTTGATAATGTAGTCTGGATCGCGTAGTGTTTGTTCGATTACATTGTCTGTGGCGTATATTCCATGTTTACGAATGGATGGTAGAACGTCTTCGGTTACCCAACGTTTAAAACGTTTAGCTTTCTTTCTAATACTTTCGTTTTTACTTTGTTTAGCAGCGTCAAAAATCAAGCTGTATAAACCCGATTCGTTGATGATTATCATATTTCTATTTTGACCTGATGCACTAACTTGGTGCGTCAGCTTATCTTCATCATCTACATGTTTTCTAATAGCATTATCTGTTCTTGTGTAGCCTAATATTTTTGCTACATCTTTACCTAAGAAATAAGGTTCTCCATCTACTTCCATTTTTCTTACTGGTAACTCTTCGAAATTAAAGGTTTGTAATTCATTCATTTTTAATTCCTCCTTTTCTTTTCAACGCTCACATTCAACGTACAGTCTTGGCAATGACCTTTTATTAATGTATTTAGACGTGGCTCATATCATCGCTCACTCTCGCTCATATACGCTCAATGTGAGCGTTGAAATCGTTATTTAATTAGCTAGATACTTTTTCTTTTCGTCTCGTTTTTGAGACATCAGAGTTAAAAAAATAATCATCCATACTAATATCTAGAACATCACAAATAGCACTAGCTTCATCAATCGTGAAATTACTCTTATTTTTATTGATTTTCTGACTAAATCTAGCAGGCGTCATTCCAATCATAAAAGCTACTTCTTTATGTGAATATTTACTTTCATCAATAAAATTTCTGAGTTTTTGATAGCGCTTAGTATTCAATTTTTCTCACCTCTTTCGTCTCATTTATGAGATTACACTAAGAACTATACACGCTTATATTTTAAGTGTCAACAAATAAATTTCATTTTTGAGAAATAAGTTTGTAAAATACGTTGCATTTTTGAGAACAAACTTATATAATAAGTTTGTAAATTACAAATCAAGGAGAAAAACAATGACAAAATTTTCGGATAACCTTTCTAACCTTAGAAAAGCTAATAATTATTCTCTAAAAGAATTAAGTGATAGATTAAATTCAAAGTACAATGTTAAATTCTCTAAGGCTTCAATTGATAGATGGGAAAAAGGAACAACAAGTCCTTCTATGGAACATGCTAGTGCTCTATCTGATTTCTTTAGAGTATCTTTAGATGAATTAAGTGGTCGTGAGGAACTAGTGGTTGAAGAAAAACCTAATCATTTAGCAGCACATCTTGATGGTGATTTAACAGATGAAGAATGGCAAGAAATTCTTGATTACGCTGAATACATAAGAAGTAAAAGAAAATAAAGGGTGTTTTATGTGGGGAAATATGAGGATATGTTAATTGAACACGACTATATTGAAGTCATTGAATGTGATAACTTACCTAAAAGGTTATCTGGCTTGTGGCTTGGAGATATGATTTTAATTAATCGTAACTTGCCTATTACTTCCAAACTTGAAACACTTGCAGAGGAACTTGCTCATAACGAACTTACATATGGAAATATAGTTGATCAAAGTAGTTTTAATCATAGAAAATTTGAAGGTTATGCACGTAGGTTAGCCTATGAAAAGTTAGTCCCTCTTAAAGATATTGTAAAAGCATTTTTGCAAGGTATTCATAACTTATATGAACTTGCTAATTTTTTTGAAGTCACAGAAAGTTTTGTCCTACAAAGTATTGAACATTACAAAAGAAAATTCGGTCACTCAACTCGTTGTGGTAAATATGTTATTACTTTTGAGCCGTTGAGGGTTTATAAGTTGCATAAAATTGATTAGTGTTATGGTAATTGTTTAATTAAAATATTTAATCAGAAAGGATTTGGTTCTATGTTTGAAAATCTTCTTGCTTCTATTGGAATAAACTCTGTGAAGGTTGAAACTTTAGTAAAAAATAAAAGTATTCATAGTGATGATACTTTGGAAGGAATTGTAAGAATAGAGGGTGGTGATTCTTCTCAAACTATTAACAAAATTTCATTAACTTTAGTAGAAAGATATGAAAATCCTGATAAAAAGAGTCAATTTCCTGTTTTAGAAAATGAATTACAAACATTTACATTACACACAAATGTTGAATTAAAAGAACACCATACAATAACAGAAGAATTTAAATTTAATATTTATGAATATGAATTTAAAAGCGAACCAAAACATTTAATATTAAAAACACATGCATATGTAGGTTATTCAGTTGATGCTTATGATGAAGATAAAATTGTTTTCAAATAAGAAATTGATATTTGTATAAAATCTTATTATTAAAAATAAATCAAAGGAGATATATAATGAAAAGGTTTTTAGCTTTAATTTTTAGTAGCGCTTTAATCTTAGGTGCTTGTGGCAACAACGACACTTCTAATAATGATTCTGATACTAAATCGGAAAGTAAAACTGAAAAGAAATCAGAAGATAAAAAAGATAATAAATCCAAAGAGGATAAAAAGTCTAAAGAAGAAAAGAAAACTCAAGAAAAAGAAGATAACAAGTCTACACAAGACGATAACTCTACTGAAGAACAAGACACACAAGAAACTGCTACAAGTGAACAAGTTCAATCTCAACAACAAACACAAGAAACTACAACTCAAGAGCAGCAGCCACAGCAAGCTAATCAACAAAACTATAACGACCAACAATCTTACCATGAACCAACAAAAGATGAGATATACGAATGGGATAAACAAAATATTCCTGGAGGAACTGATTATGGGTTGATTGATCCAGAAGATGTAAACGAACCTTCTGATTCTCAAAATGAAGAGCCAGATGAGTGGATTAAAGGTCAAGAGGAATGGGCTAATGCCACTCAATCAGAAAAAGAAGAGATACGTAAACGAGATGCAGAAAAGTATGGTTATGAGTATGATCCTAGTGACTATGAAGAATAATAAATAATTTTTAGGGTAGTCCACCTACCCTTATTATTTTTTAACAATTAAGGCGAACATACGTTCTTTAAGGAGGTGAGTTTTTAATACAATCATCACTTTAGAAAGGAAGGAAATTTATGTCTGTAAAAAAAATCAATAGCACCTGGACTTATGACTTTCAATATAACGGTAAGAGATACAGAAAAAGAGGATTTAGAACTAAAAGAGATGCTTCACAAGCCGAAAAAGAATTATATATTGACTTGAGTAGAGGTGGCCAATTAGCAGATGACATTACTTTTATAGAATACTTTGAAAGATGGATAAAAGTTAATAAAGTAGATAGAGTGTCTCAATCTACGCTAAACAGATATTATAGTGCTTTAAATATCTTTGAAGAAAAATTTGGCTCTATTCTTATTAAAGATGTTAGCCAATTAGGTTATAGAGAGATGCTTAAAGAATATGCTGAAGGTCAATTTATTGGTGGTCGAAAAGAAGGTAGAACAAAAGAAAGCGTAAAAAAATTAAATAATTGTTTTTCTCAAGCATTCAAAGATGCATTAAATGAACGTTTAATTTATAAAGATCCAACTTGGAATGCGCCAATATATGAGAAAAAAGCAGCAATGAGTGAAAAACAAAAGTATTTATCTTTAAAAGATTATCAATTGTTAAAGCAGACCGCTTCAACTAAATCACATTTATCATACCTAGCAATTTATATTCTAATTGCAACTGGTGCAAGATTTGGAGAAGTTCAGAAACTCAAAAGAATGGATATTAATAAGAGTAAGAACACTATTCATTTGAGAGGAACTAAAACAAAATCAGCTGATCGTTATGTGACCATTACTTCTAAGGATATGAAACACATAATAGAAGTAATCAATTCTAGACCGCTTCATAAAGATGGATATATATTTAATACTGGTGTTTCACTCATTACTAACAAAGCAGTAACAACTGCAATGAGAAATATTCTGGCCAAACATGAATTAAAAAGTGACTATGGACTTCACTCATTACGACATACTCACGCTTCTATGTTGTTAGGCCATGGATTTAGTATACAATATGTTAGTAAAAGACTTGGCCATGCCAACATAGAAATTACATGGCGAGTGTATAGTCATTTACTAGATGAAATGAAGTTGCAAGAAGATGAAATGTTAGATTCAAAACTCTCTTTTTTCTAAGGTATCTCAAACCGACAACAAGTCGACAACGAAGTGCTTAAAAACGCCTATTTAAAGGCAACAGACAATCCCTCCGTTTCCGTCATTTGACTCTTTACTTTTTAAGTAAAGAGTTTTTTTTATAAAAAAAGAGCCAATGTTTCTACAATTTGACTCCTTTTTTATATTTAAACTAATACGCCATTAACTTCAATATACTGTCTTTATCAATATCACCAAAGTAATGATAAAAGTCATAGTCTTCCATTACTTCTTTTATATGAGTATAATCGTGTAATGTTCCTACTAAAGCATCTTCTAATTCATTGACATTTCCTTCTCCAAAGAAATCGCCAAAGATTTTAGCATGCTCAATTTTTCCTTTTTTGACATCAAATTTAATTTGAATGAATCCTTTTTCAAACTTCTCGTCACGTTCAAAATTATATTTCGGATTTTTACCATAATTCCAATCCCAAGTGCGATATTTTTCATTGCTTAATTGCTTAATATTGTTCCAGTCTTCTTCCGTTAAATGATATTCCTCTACTTCATGCTCACCAAAGATGTTTTTTAAAATAATTTGCTTAAATTGATCAATTGTAATAGAGTCATCTAAAAATTCTTCAATATTTGCTACGCGTTTACGTACAGACTTCACACCTTTAGATTGAATTTTTTTAGGATTCACTTTTAATGCGTTTTGTACTTCTTCTAAATCACTATTTAGCATTAATGTACCATGACTAAACATACGATTTTTAACCTTAACCATAGCATTTCCAGAAATTTTAGCTGCGCCTACTTGAATGTCATTACGGCCTGTCATTTCTGCATCTACACCCATAGATTGTAAAGCTTGAACAATAGGCTCAGTAAATTTCTTGAAGTTATGAAAACTGTTACCATCATCACTCGTTACAAAACTAAAATTCAAATTGCCTTTATCATGGTACACAGCTCCTCCTCCAGAAATTCGTCGTACAACATGAATATGATGCTCATCTACATACTGTTTATTAACTTCTTCAATTGTATTTTGATTTTTACCTACAATGATTGAGGGTTCATTAACATAAAATAAAAAGTAACTATCATCTGCAGGTAAATATTTAAGTACATATTCTTCCATGGCTAAGTTAATTGTAGGATCAGTAATATTATTATTACTTACAAATTTCATAGCTCTCACCTTTCTCTTTCTTTTAAAATTTAATAATGCAATATATCTTCCACTATCGATTATTTAACTTAATTATGGCATTATTTTCAAAAATAATATAATATTTTCTGATTTTAGTATATATTTGTTTATTTGTAGTGTAAATTTTAGTACAATATAGTCTAGCTATGATTTGAGGAGGACTCGAAATGACTGTTGCAGAAGTTGGAAATATTGTAGAATTTTATGACGGTTTAAGAGGCCGTGTTGAAAAAATTAATGATAATTCAGTTATTGTTGATTTGACAATTATGGAAAATTTTAATGAACTAGATTTACCTGAAAAAACAGTTATTAATCACAAACGATATAAAATCGTTGAATAAGAAGGTTAATATTAAATGAAAAATACATCTAAACCCTTAATTTGGTTTGTTGCAAGTTTTATTGTATTTCATCTTATCTTATTTATAATGTGGGGAGAACATCAAGAATATTGGTATTTATATACTGGTATAATGTTAATTGCTGGCATTAGTTATGTATTTTATCAACGTGATATCACATCAAAACGTCTATTAACCTCTATTGGTGTGGGCGTAATCACAGGTGTTGTATTAGTGATAATACAACTTATATTTTCACTTATATCGTCACAAATTACTTATACCGAATTAATTAAAGAGTTATCAAGAACAGGTGTATATTTTAAATGGCAAATGTTAGTTACTATCTTATTTGTCATCCCTTGTCATGAGTTATACATGCGTGCTGTCTTACAAAAAGAGTTAAATAAATTTAGACTACCTCGCTGGCTAACAATTTTAATACCTGCATTATGTTCTAGTTCTTTATTTATCTATCTTGATAAATGGTGGATTGTTATTTTTATCTTTATAGCTCAAGTCATATTATCATTGAGTTATCAGTATACAAGACGTATTGTTACATCGTCTTTAGGTCAAATTGTTGCCATCATTTTATTACTTATCTTTCATGGATAAAAACCTTTTCTTAGTTGCTAAAACTAAGAAAAGGTTTTTTTAATTGGTATCACGATTCATTTCAATAACGATATTCTTTTTTTATTTAAAACATAACTATCTACATACAAAAAAGAGTGGGATAACGAATTCAAAATGAATGTATCCCACTTTCCTTTTTTAGTTATCCAATTTGAATTCTCTCTTTTGGATAACTAAATTTATCAGGTTCTTTACGACCAGATATCATAATAATAAATGATATTAAACCGACACGTCCTATAAACATAAGAAGCATTAAGACGACCTTGGTAATACTGCTAATATTATCTGTCACCCCAAGTGATAAGCCACATGTTCCAAATGCAGACATGACTTCAAAAAATACCTGTAAGAATGATAAATTATTGGCTTCTGCTGCTAATATAATAATGATACTTACAAAAGTAAGTACTGTCGCCATTATAAACACAGCAAAAGAACGCTGTATATCGATGGTATGAATTTCTCTATTAAATACTTTAATCGATGATTTTTCTGTATTGTTATTAAAATTAATCACAAATAAAATAAGTATCGCAAATGTCGTTGTTCGAATACCTCCTCCTACTGAACTCGGAGAAGATCCAATAAACATGAGAATACTCATAATGACATTTGTTGCATCACTAAAGTGTGTCACATCAATGGTTTGTAATCCAGCACTACGTGTAGTTGCAGATTGAAATAATGCATAGAATAAAGATTGATGCCAATTATATCCTTTGAATGCATGATTGTACTCAAGTGCTAAAATAGATAAAAATCCAGATATAAATAGGAAAAAGTAAGTCGTTGTTGTAATTTTAGTAAATAAAGAAAATCTAAAATGACTTACTCTATTTCGTATATAAGCTCTGATTTCAAGTAATACTGGAAAACCAATTGATCCAAGAATAATTAAAAACATTACAATAGTTTGTACAAAGTAATCCTTGGCATATGGAACTAGTGATTGGCCAGTAATATCTAACCCACCATTTGTAGTAGCTGAAATAGATACAAACAAACCTTGCATTAAAGCATTTTTTAAATCAGGATTGTCTCTGTAAAAATAAAATGCAAGCAAGAGTGCACCTACAATTTCGATAGTCATGATGGTTTTAACAATTTCAATAATAAGCTTAACTGTCCCACTCATTGTGTCTTTATTATTATCAAGCATGATAAGTTGACGTTCGCGCATACCAATATGTTTACCAAGTACTACCCACAACACTGTACCTATCGCCATTACGCCTATGCCACCGATGTTTAAGATAATTAAAATGATAAGTTGGCCAAATGATGAATAGGTATCAATAATACTGACTGGCGTTAAACCGGTCACACTAATTCCAGATACAGCTACAAACAATGTATCTATAGGACTCACCTTCACGCCAGGTTTATGTACAAAAGGTAAATTGAGTAATAAAAATGCAACGACAATTGCAATTAAATAATATAAAACAATACCTTGTTGAGGCGTTGATTTTTTGAATAATTTACTGAAAATAGACATTAGTTTGTCACCTCAATGTCATTTCAAATTAATTTCTATATCTTGAATATTTCCATCTCTGTAAATTTTAGCCGTTAACGTTTTTAAATCTTGTCGATGGTTAAACAGGATGTGTCTATACTGCAAATTATCTTTTAATGTTTTACCTTCTAATTTTACAATGACATCACCAATTTTTAAACCTGATTTTTTACCTAAACCGTCATCTTTTAATTTTTTCACTAAAATCCCATCATTTATATCATTAGGTAATTTTAAAAGTGAGCGTTCATAATGATTTAAATCATTTACATTTTCTAAAGCTATTCCAGTATTGGGGTAATTTACTTTCCCATTTTTCTCAAGCTCTTTAGCGATTGATTTAGCTTCATTAATGGGAATAGCAAAACCCATTCCTTCTATACTTGGCATATTAATTTTTAATGAAACGATACCAATAAGCTCTCCATCTTTATTAACTACAGCCCCACCTGAATTTCCTGGATTAACAGAAGCATCAATTTGGAACGTTTGCATCAATTCATCATTTTTATTATCTTTATCAAAATCAACAGGAACCAACCGATTTAGCCCCGAAATAATCCCTTTTGATACCGTATTTCTAAACTCTTCTCCTAGAGGATTACCTACAATTAATATCGATTCCCCTAAAACTAATTTATCTGAATTTCCAATATGGATAGAATTAATATTTTTATCATTGATTTTTGCTTTCACTACTGCAATATCTGACCATTTATCCTTTCCGACCACGTCACCTTTTATACTTTTATTCTCTCCATATGTAATCTTAACTTTATCTGCTTCACCAACAATATGTGTATTTGTTAATACAAAAAAAGTATCGCCTACAGTTTTGTAGACGACACCTGAGCCAAGTTCACTATCTAATTTTGAATTTGTTTTTTGAACTGAAGTATTCTTAGGTGCGTCACTTTCTACTGTTACCACTGATCTGACAGTATTATTAGCGTTTTTCATAGTTGTTGTGTACTTCTTATCTTGTGTATGTGTTTGATTTGAATGTTGTTCTTGTGAAGGTTCAGTAAAAATAGCTTTTACTAAAACTAAAATTAATATTAACGCAATTGCGATTAAAATTTTAATCCAATGTTCTTTTAAAAAGTCAATGACTTTATTTTTTGTATCATTTGATGATTGTTCATGTGATTCATGAGATTGTTGATCCGATATATTTTCTGTCGTATTCTTATCAGAATTAGATATGTGCTTTGATTGTTCACTCTTAGTATGTTCTACTTGAGTTGAACGTTGCTGAGTTGAAATTTGTTCTTTCTCAGTATGGATTGATTCTTTATCCTTAGTTGAAGTGTATGATTCTTCAGTGATTGTTGGATGTTTAGATTGTGTTTTAATTGTATCATTATGTTGATTGTCTTTTTCTTGTTTAGACTTTGGACGAGATTCATTATTTTTATTCAATCTACTATAAGTTGGTTCTATAGATTTATTCGTTTCATTTTCACTTTTTGAGCCATTACTCGAAATTGGTTTTTGCTGTTTCAATTCCTCATTATGTATGTCTTCTTGTTTAAGGTGTTGTTCTTCAGGCAGAGTTAAATGATGCCTATTATTTTTCTTAGCTGTGTTTGATGCATCTCTTTTTGATCTTAACTTAGCTAAATGTTGTTGTTGTTGAATTTCTTCTTGTGTTAATTTCTCAATTCTAGCTTTTCTTAAATTATCTTTGACACGTTCTTCATTTACTTTTGCTTGATGCTGTTCTTTTTCTGCTAAATGTTCACGCTTTTGTCTTTCACGTTCAATACGTTCCTCACGTTCTTCATTATGAAAGTATTCGTGACGTTTACGCCCATATTTACTACGCGGTATCACTTGTTTTTTATCATTATCCAAAGATGCCCACTCCTAACCTTGAAATCACAATATATATCACTAAAAAATGATTTACTTTTATGTGGTTATATATCTATCTTAATTTATTTATATATTACTTAAATTTTAATATCATTAGTGTTAATAAGCAAACGATTGTCAAATATTTTCTAAAAATATTTGACAAATAGTTATTAATTGAAAAAACCTTTTGAAGTCTTTTATAAAAAAACTTCAAAAGGTATCGATTACATCTAATGCTTAGCATTCTTTTTATTTTTTCGTACTGATGTTAACCATCCAATCACAACTAATAAAATCATTACAGTCCAGAAGATTGCTTGCCATAACGTACTATGTGGGAACTCTTCTGATAATACGCCAATATCTGGATGAGCTAATACGATAACTACTAATTTAATACCTACCCAGCCAACGATTGCGAAAGCGGCACCTTCTAAACCAGGATATTTATTTAATAAATCAACAAACCATGTTGCTGCAAAACGCATTAAAATAACACCAATCATACCACCGATGAACATAACTCCAAATTGGCCTAAATCCATACCGCCAAAATGAATGCCCATCTTAGGAAGTGTCACTGCAATAGCCATCGCTGCTAACATAGAATCAATTGCAAAGGCAATGTCAGCAAACTCTACTTTAAATACGGTAGCCCAAAATTTTCCAGCACTTACTTTCTTTTCAGCGCCAGTTTCATCATAATGATGTTCATCCCCAACTTGTTCCTCTTCATCTTTCTTATGGAAGAAATTCCAAAGATTTCTAATAGACATGAAAATTAAGTATGCAGCACCAATCGCTTGAATAAACCAGAAATTCACAATAATACTAATTAAAAATAAAGCAATAAAACGGAAAATAAATGCTCCTAGTAAACCATAGAATAATGCTTTTTTACGCTGTTCTGGTGGTAAATGCTTAACCATTACTGCCATTACAACCGCGTTATCTGCTGCTAGTAATCCTTCTAAAAATACTAACACTAATATTACCCACAAATAAGGTAAAATTAAGCTTGGATCCATGAAAAGACAGCTCCTTTATTTATTTTTTACAAATAAAAAGACCTATGCTAATTCATAGCAAAGGTCTCACTTAGCAAATTTGCTCATTTTACCGGAAGTATCAACTTCGTAATGACGATAAAATGCTGAATTTAAGATGTTAGTAATATAGCATCTCAAATTCTCAAGTTACTCCCCCCTGACATTAAGCCATAGGTATTTATTTGTTAAGAGTATTATAACCAGATTTGATATATATAAACAATGTTAAAGCTAAAATTATTGTATATCTTTATTATTATTTTAACTTAAACCTTATATTGTCATTTTTTTATAATAAACTATATAGTTTAATATCTGGGAATTTTTCTTCAAACCAACGTGTAGCAAACTCATTTTCAAATAAGAAAACAAACTTATCATATCTGTCTTTCACTAAAATAGAACGTGACGTGTTCATCTTATCTTGAATATCCTCTTCATTTTCAATCCAACGTGCAATTTTTCTACCTACAGGTTCCATGACGACATCTACATTGTATTCATTTTTCATTCTGTGCTCGAATACTTCAAATTGTAATTGACCCACTGCACCGAGAATAATTTGATTCGTATGAAGTGTTTTATAATATTGAATCGCACCTTCTTGCACAAGCTGTTCAATTCCTTTATGGAAATGTTTTTGTTTCATTACATTTTTAGCAGAGACTTTCATGAAAATTTCAGGTGTAAATTGCGGTAAATCTTGGAAGTTAAATTTTTGTTTACCTCCAACTAATGTATCACCAATTTGGTAGTTACCTGTATCGTATAATCCAATAATATCTCCAGCTACAGCGTGATTGACAGTTTCTTTATCATCTGCCATAAAAGAGGTAGAACGTGTGATTTTTTGTTTTTTATTAGTACGTTGTAGGGTCACATCCATACCTCTTTCAAACGCACCACTAACTACTCTCATAAAAGCAATTCTATCTCTATGTTTAGGATCCATATTCGCTTGAATTTTAAATATAAAACCTGAGAACTCGTCATCAAACGGGCTAACTTCAACTTCTTCATTTGTCTGACGAGCATTAGGCATGGGCGCATAATCTACATATGCATTCAAGAAATTCTGAACCCCGAAATTAGCCAATGCTGATCCAAAGAATACAGGAGTTAAATCACCATTTAATAATGCTTCATTATCAAATTTTTCGCCAGCTTCTTCAACTAACATAAACTCTTCAATCGCTTGTTCGAAAGCACTATCATTGCTAATAGTGTGTTCTTCTTTAAGTTCATACTCATCATTTAAATGTAATACATTCTCTTCATCTCTAAAAGGTTCAATAGTTTTAGACTCACGATCGATAATACCAAAAAAGTTTTGACCCATTCCTATTGGCCAATTCATTGGATAGGTGTCAATATTTAATGTTTCTTCAATTTCTTCTAATAGTTCAAATGGTTCTTTACCTACACGGTCTAATTTGTTGATAAAAGTAAAGATAGGAATGCCTCTCATTTTACATACTTTAAATAATTTTAATGTTTGGGGTTCGATCCCTTTCGCACAATCGATAACCATTACTGCACTATCAACCGCCATTAATGTTCGGTATGTATCTTCAGAAAAGTCTTCGTGTCCTGGTGTATCTAGAATATTAATTTTATAATCATCATAATCAAATTGCATGACTGAACTGGTCACAGAAATACCACGTTCTTGTTCCACTTTCATCCAGTCACTGGTTGCAAATTTCCCTGTTTTTTTCCCTTTTACAGTACCCGCTTCACGAATAGCACCACTAAAATATAATAATTTTTCAGTTAGCGTCGTTTTACCAGCATCCGGGTGTGAGATAATAGCAAACGTCTTTCTTGATTCTATTTCTTCTTTTAAACTCATTCATTATTCTCCTTTAAATCCTTTATTATCCACTTAGATAACTGAGAAGCTATACGCAATGCTTCACTTTCTTCTTTAAATGTAAATAATTGCATTATTAACTCTTCATTTATTTCCTGTTCATTGAGTTGTACATTTAATTCTACAGACCAAAACATATCTGGAATAGCTATCATATAATAAGAATGATCCACATTTTCATATAGATAGACATTGATTATTTCATTTTGTTCAGAAAGTTGCTTAATGATCATAGTTGGATTTTCCAAACTTTTTATACGCAGCTTCTAAACCAATTAAATCGTCACGATGTGGCACTTTCACGTGTCCTGACATAATTTGATAAGGTTCTCTGCCTTTAGAAGCAAGTACAACTGTATCACCTGGATTCGCGACTTCTATAGCATGTTTAATGCCTTCAGCTCGATCTTCAAATTCTACATAGTTATTATGTGTTGCACCTTTAGCAAGTTCTGCAGTCAACATTTTAGGATCGTCATCTGCTGGATTGTCAGGTGTAAAAATAACATAGTCTGCTCGACATGCAACAGCCCCCATTTCAGGCGTTTTTGTTAAATCACGTTCGCCAGCCATGCCTACTAAAAAGATGAGCTTTTGTTTAACAAAAGGTTGCACTGCATCAATCAGTTTATTCATACCATCAGCAGTATGTGCATAATCAATAATTAAATCGATTGGAAGTGATGGATCTAAAACCTCTAGACGCCCTTCAACAGGTTCTAAAGATTTCACCACTTCTACGATATCTTTGAAATCGACTCCTTTACTCCACACTGCTATCATAGCTGCCATAAGATTTGAGATATTAAATTTACCTACATAGGGTGATGAAACATGATACGTGCCAAATGGAGTCGCAAAATCAAATTGTACACCTTGTAAAGATTCTTTGATATTTTGAGGCATAAACTGTGCTTCATTATCTATACCATATGTCAATATTTCAAATGGTGTTACCGTTTCTAAATATTTAGAGAAATCATCATCATTATTTAATACCACATACTTTTCTTTTGATAAATCTTCACCTAATTGACTAAATAGTAATGATTTAGCATGTCCATAAGCTTCCATTGTGCCATGAAAGTCTAAATGATCTTGGGTTAAATTTGAAAAAATAGCTACATCAAATTCTACCCCTCTTAATCGTCCTAGAGCTAATCCATGACTTGAGACTTCCATAGTCATTGCTTCAGCTTTACTATCTATAGCTTGCTTAATTTTCTTAGTAAGCAATACAGTTTCAGGAGTAGTATTTGCCCCTTTTGTTTTTTCTTCATTAATTTGAAATCCATTCGTACCTAAATACGCACTATTTTTGTCTAATCCTCTATAAATTAAGTGAATCATTGTCGCGATTGAAGTTTTACCATTTGTACCAGTGACGCCAAAGGTAGTGAGTTGTTGACTTGGATAATCAAATAATGTATGCGCTAATATACTGGCTACTCTTAAAGTATCAGGTACAATAACTTGTGTGACTTCTCCTTTAACTTCTTGCTTACGGTTTACAACTATAATTTTAGTTCCTTGGTCAATGACGTTTTGACAAAATCTATGACTATCTACAGTATATCCCTTAGAAGCTACAAAGATACTTTCTCCACTAGCAGTTCGAGAATCTGTAGTAATATCAGTGATATCTATATCTAAAGTTCCTATAACTTGTTTAACTCTTATTTTATTGAACAACTCATTCGCATTCAAAATGTATCGCTCCTTTTTTTCAATATCTCTATTATACACATTTTAAAGTTGTTGATAAATTTATTCTCACCTAAAAAAGTAAATTCTGAACTACTCAAAATCAAATCATTTTTGTATCTTCTATATTATTAATATTAATTCCAAGTTAATTATTTATAAATTTTTTCTTATCTTAGTGTAAGTCCCATACATTTCACTTTATTAGTGCTAGGATAAGGGTATAAAGTTAAAGTAATCATTGTTCGAATATGCTATAATTCACTATAAATGAATTTTATGACTTTCTTGAATAAAATACATATTATTTATACCCGTATGTATTTTTTACTGTAATACATTATTCGATGGATTAAACTTAAATTATTGGAGGGTGACTATTAATGGTTACTCAAAATAAAAAGATATTGATTATCACTGGATCATTTGGAAATGGTCATTTACAAGTGACACAAAGTATTGTCAATCAATTGAATGACATGAATCTATCTCATATTTCTGTTATTGAGCATGATTTATTTATGGAAGCACATCCCATCCTTACGTCTATTTGTAAAAAATGGTATATCAATAGCTTTAAATATTTTAGAAATATGTATAAAAACTTTTATTATAGTCGACCAGATGAATTAGATAAATGTTTTTATAAATACTATGGTTTAAATAAATTAATTAACCTACTTTTAAAAGAAAAGCCTGACTTGATTTTAATGACTTTTCCAACGCCCGTGATGTCAGTATTAACTGAACAATTTAACATGCGTATTCCTATCGCAACAGTCATGACGGATTATCGTCTACAAAAGAACTGGATTACTCCAAATTCTCATAGATATTATGTGGCTACTGAAGATACAAAAGAAGACTTTGTAAACGTTGGTGTACCGGCATCTTTAATTAAAGTCACAGGTATCCCTATTTCTGATAAATTTGAAGCGGATATTGATCAACAGGCTTGGCTAAAAAAATATCATTTAGACCCTAAAAAAACTACTATTCTTATGTCTGCAGGTGCTTTTGGAGTATCAAAAGGTTTTGAACATATGATAGAACGTATCTTAGAAAAAAGTCCTCATTCTCAAGTCGTTATGATTTGTGGTAGAAGTAAAGGACTTAAACGTAATTTGGAAGCTAGATTTAAATCTTACGACAACGTTCTTATTTTAGGATATACAAAACATATGAATGAATGGATGGCTTCAAGTCAATTAATGATCACTAAACCAGGTGGGATTACAATATCCGAAGGTTTGACAAGAAGTATCCCAATGATTTTCTTAAATCCTGCTCCAGGACAAGAACTAGAAAATGCGTATTATTTCCAAGAAAAAGGGTATGGTAGAATTGCTGATACTCCTGAAGATGCAATTGACATTGTCTCTGAATTAACACATGATTCGAACAAATTAACTTTAATGATAAATACAATGCGTCAAGATAGAGTAGATTATTCAACCCATCGACTTTGTATCGATTTATTGAATATGCTCGATCATTCATCTCAACAGCAAGAAATTTATGGAAAGGTGCCATTATATGCCAAGTTCTTTGTCAAACAATAAAAGCATAAGTAAAAACTTTAAAATAATGCTCGTTATTTTATTTTTAATGGAATTTGCTAGAGGAATGTATGTATTAAGTTATGTTAACTATTTACCTACTGTAACCTCTATCGCTGTAGCTGTGACTTCAGTAGCACTATCTATTCATTTTATTTCAGATGCAGCTACAAACTTTGTGATTGGATTTTTATTAAAGAAATTCGGGACTAAAATCGTCCTTAATTTAGGTTTTTTATTAGCTTTTTTAAGCTTGTTTCTAATTATTTTCTTTCCAGCTAATCCCATCATTATCATTATTAGTGCAATTATGCTAGGGATTGCAGTAAGTCCAATATGGGTAATCATGTTATCTAGTGTGGAAGAAAGTCAACGTGGCAAACAAATGGGTTATGTATACTTTTCATGGTTATTAGGTTTGCTTGTAGGCTGGGCGTTTATGAATGTTCTAGTCAAAATACATCCAACGCGATTTGCATTTGCGATGTCTCTTGTCGTTATCATTGCATGGATACTTTATTATTTTGTAGATGTAAAACTCACAAATTATAATACTAAACCTGTGAAAGAACAATTAGGTCAAATCGTAGAGGTAATGAAACGTCATATGATTTTATTCCCAGGTATTTTGTTGCAAGGTGCTTCAATATCAGCTTTGCTTCCAATATTGCCGACGTATGCTACAAAAGTTGTGGGGGTAACAACTATTGAATATACTGCTGCTATCGCTATTGGTGGTATTGGTTGTGCAATATCAATGTTATTTTTATCTAAAATGATCGATAAAAATAGCACTGGCTTTATGTATACCGTTATTTTTGTAGGATTCATATTGTTTACGCTATTTATTTTTGGTCTCTCACTAGTTAACAATATTATTGTTGTTTGGATAGTTGCCGCCTTTATAGGTTTAATGTATGGCATTTTATTACCTGCTTGGAATACTTTTATGGCTGGACATATCGATCCATCTGAACAAGAAGAAACTTGGGGTGTATTTAATAGCGTCCAAGGCTTTGGTTCAATGATTGGTCCTCTTTTCGGAGGCCTTATCGCTCAATTCTCAAATGGATTAAATAATACATTCTATGTCTCAGCTTTGATTTTTCTATTACTCGCTATTTTTTATGGCATTTATTTTATCAAAAGTAGAAAGCATCAAAAATATTCTTAAAAAAAGAAGTCAAAACTAAAATGTTTTGACTTCTTTTTTTATATACATATTATGCTAGTTTAAAACTATCAACAATGTTCCATCTATCTTCATCTTCATTGTAATGTAACAATGAAAGTTCATCGATGGTTTCTCTATGGTCTACCCCTGCAAGCTTCACTTGACCAAATATATCTTCAAATTCTTGACTCGTTAAGCCTTGAGCAATCGTAAAATGAGGAACGAATGGATGTTCAGCTTTACCATAAAATGATTCGGTATTAAATGTATTAAATAAATTTTCTAATTCTTCTGTTTTTTCTACTTTAAAATAAATAACATTATTTGTCGGTTTAAAGCTTGAAGCTTTTGTCACGTGGACCTCTACAGGTTTAAATCCATCTAATGTTTGTTTAACTTCGTCTTTAAATGAATCTAATTCTGTTTCTTTAAGTTCAAAGTGAGGTTTAATCGTAATATGTGGCATAATACGTGCATACTCAGTATCATAACGCTTACGATAGCCATCTACTTCATTTTGAAATGATTGTGACGGAATAAGTGCTAATCCTATCTTCATTGAAATTCCTCCTTTGTTTAACATACTTCTATTATATCAAAATTCTATTTAATACGTTATTAGATACAACATTTTTTGAAAAGGCTTTCAAAAAAAGATTTGTAAACTATTAATATGTACTATTATTTATTATTATTTAAAAAATAATAGAGAATATCTCCGAGCATAGGTTTCCATGATTTCCAATTATGACTACCATTAAATTCATTGTATACGTAAGTGACACGCTCATCTTGTTCAATAAGGTTTGCTAGCTTTCTATTTGGAGTTAAAAAATCCGCTTGCTCACCAGTCGTTGGTAATTTAAAATCGACTTCATCTTTACCAATCGCATGCCAAATCGTTAATCGATTACGTTGCTTACATGTCTCAAATTTTTCAAGAACAGTATGATCTGAGTGCGGACTAAACATAGCTATTTGACTAAATATTGAAGGATAAGTCAATGAAGTAAGAAAGGCAATACTTCCAGCTAAACTATCTCCTATTAATAATCTAGAATTTCCCACCTTATATGTAGGGAACGTTTGATCAATGAAAGGTAAAAGCTCTTTAACTACTGACTGAATCGTCTTTTGACTACGACTACCTTGAGGATGAAACTCTTCTCTACGTTTCTCAACATCTTCATAATGAAATCCAACAATAATAGCACGTTCAATATGTTCCTCTTTTCTTAGACGTTCATATTCACGCTGAATCCTTCCAAATCGGAAAAAATCCAATCCATCAAAACAAATAATCACCTGAGACTTAAATAATTCAGTAAAATCTTCTGGAAGATAAATCGACAATGTGATATCTCTTTCTAGAATATCACTACTCAAAATATATTTATTAATTTTTCCAGCTTTAAATTCTCCCATGTTATCTTCTCTCCTTCATATATATTCATATTGTATCAATTTTATTTATTAGTGACAGTGATATAAACGTTTATAATAAGCTTTTTTATTTTAGATTTTATATACTTTTTTAAGAAAATTAGGAATTGTTTAATTAAGCTCATCTATTTTTATACAACTAAATATTATAATATAATTCTTTTTTAGTTAATCAACTTTTCCTTTTTAACATCTCTTATTTAAGATATACTTATTACTAATGAATTCATTACTTTAGGAGGAAGTAAGTCTATGCTTAATAAAGTATGGTTTCGAACTGGGATTTTCTTAATCATCCTGTTCGTACTTATAAAGTTATTTATGGAAGTGCATAGTGTATTTACACCTATAGCAACTATTATTGGTTCAGTGTTTCTTCCATTCTTGTTAAGTGGATTTTTATTTTATATCTGCTTACCTTTTCAAACACTTTTGGAAAAATGGGGTTTCCCACGTTGGGCAAGTATTTTAACTATCTTTATCGTATTAATCGCTATTATCGCTATCGTAGTAGCTTTCATTGCGCCTATTATTATTTCTAATGTTAATAATTTAATCAAAGCAACACCAACTTTACAACGTGATGCAGAGCAAGTGGTTAATTTCTCATTAAATCAAATGGATAAATTACCAAGTGATGTAACAGCGAAAATTAATTCAACAATGAAATCAATCAGTGATAGTTTAACTGGTATATTAGCAAATTCAATCACTTATATCACATCTCTTATTTCAACCATCTTCTTATTGATTATGGTACCGTTCTTCTTGATTTATATGTTAAAAGATCATGAAAAATTTATTCCAGCAATTGGTAAATTTTTCAAAGGAGAACGTAAAGTTTTTGTTGTTGATTTACTTAAAGATTTAAATTATACGTTAAAATCGTATATTCAAGGTCAAGTTACTGTTAGTTTCATCTTAGGTATTATTCTTTATATTGGTTATACCCTTATTGGGTTACCTTATACTCCATTGCTTGTATTATTCGCTGGTGTAGCAAACTTAATCCCATTTTTAGGACCATGGTTATCATTTGCGCCTGCTGCAATATTAGGAATTATCGATGGTCCATCAACATTTATTTGGGTTTGTGTTGTTACATTAATTGCACAGCAACTTGAAGGTAATGTCATCACACCTAACGTCATGGGTAAATCATTAAGTATTCATCCACTTACAATCATTGTTGTTATCTTAGCAGCGGGTGATTTAGGAGGATTCACACTTATTTTAATTGCTGTTCCACTTTATGCAGTATTAAAAACAGTAGCAAGAAATGTATTTAAGTATCGTCAACGTATCATTGATAAAGCAAATAGCGATGTTAAAGATTAAGCTTTTTAATTACTTACTGCGGATAGAACATATTCTATTCGCAGTTTTTTTATGTCATATCACATTAAATAATATAAAGCTAGAAGAGGGATAAAATTCATTTTTAAGTCGTCGTTCTACATCATCAATGCCTATGCCTCTCCAATTTGCGTTGAATATAGATGTTCTTATTAAAAGTCTCTATGTTCTAGCCTTGGAATTGAAATTGAATAAAGCTTGATACAAATGCATTTTCAATTCAGTCATCAACTGTCAATTTATTAAAAAAGTCTAAGACAACTCATTGTCTCAGACTCTTGGATTTATCATATATCTTATATCTATTTTTCAATTTAAACTTATTTAATTGCGTGGAAACCACTATCTACGTGGATATTTTCTCCAGTCACACCACTTGAAAAATCACTTAATAAATAAGCAGCAGTTCTGCCCACTTCTTCTTGATCTACATTACGTCTTAACGGTGCACGTTCTTCAACTTCTTTAAGAATTAAGTTCAAACCACCTACACCTTTAGCACTTAATGTACGAATTGGTCCAGCAGAAATTGCATTGACTCGAATATTATCTGGGCCTAAATCATATGCTAAATATTTAACATTTGCTTCAAGACTTGCTTTTGCAACACCCATCACATTATAGTTTTGAATTGCAAATTCTCCGCCTAAATAAGTTGTAGCTACAATACTACCCCCATTCGGCATAATTTTTTTCGCTTCATGAGCTACAATGGTTAATGAATATGAACTAATATCTTGTGCAAGTAGGAATCCTTCACGAGATGTTTCAGAAAAACGACCACGTAAATCTTCCATATTAGCAAATGCAATTGAATGATAGACGCCATCAATGTTTCCAACTTCTTCACCAATTTTCGCAAAGCCATTAATGACATCTTCATCTTTTTGAACATCTATTTGATACAAATGATGCTCTTTTTGATTTAATTGGTCTAATAATTTTTCTAATTCTTTTTTACTGCGCTCTTTACGATATGTAAATACGAGATGAGCACCTAATTCGTCTAATACTTTAGCTACGCCAAAACCAATACTACGTTTATTAGCGATACCCATAATGACAAAGGTTTTATTTTCTAAATTAATCATATAAATTATCTCCTTATATTACTTTATATTAATTCGTTCATTATAAACGTTTTTAACATACATATTTTACCATTGTTAATAATATTTAATAAAGTAATAATAAATTTTCAAATCATCTCAATAAAAAGAGAGGTACATAAAGTAATGTATCTTTTTATGTTATTTTTCAAAGATACCCTTTATTTTGTCCTCTCTTTTAAATAGATTAATAATAAAATTCTAATTCAGATTTGAGTTCATCTACATATTCTTTAGAACCTGTTACAATTAAACGGTCTTTATATCTAAGTTGCGTATCTCCATGTGGTACAATGGATTCATTATTTCTAACAATACGTACAAATATGATGTCCCCACCAAATGGGAAATGACGCAATAGAATATTTTCGTATTTATAATTTAACATTTCAATTTCATATAGTGAAGTTTCAACGTTACTTAAAATATTTAGCATATTTGGTGTTTCAATTAAACCTTTTAAGAAAATTTTATTACTAATAAAATTACTAAATACTTCAATACCATCTGTTTTTAACTCTTCATCATCACCACTATTTTCTAGTCGACAAATAACTCTGTTTACACCATGAGATTTAGCTAATTTTGCTATCATTTTATTTAAACCATCATCATTAGCAGAACATACGACAATATCTTGATTAAATAAGCCAAGTCTCTCTAATAAACTTTCTTCATATTCACTAATTTCAATAACAGTCACATTGTCAGGTAAATTACGCTGATCACCTAAATCTTTACGGTAAAACAACGTTATATTATATAACTGTGAAGTCAGATTTTGAACAATTGGAATAGTCAATTGATTTTTACCAATTAACGCAATATCAATTTTCCGGTTCACTTCATCTGGAATTGGGAATAATTTTTTAAATACAACAGGTACAAATACACATGTAATAATTGCACTTAATATTAATATTCCTGACATTTCAGAAGTAATTGCTTTTAATTCTTCAGCAATTTTTGCTGCAGCAATAACAAGCGAAAGTGTTGATGTTAATAAAAATGCTGATGCAATGGTTGTTTTAGTATCAAACCATCTTCGAATAAATAAGACAGGAATCAACTTAGAAACGATAAAGGACAATATAAGTATCGGAATTATAATAAGTAAAGAGGGTTCTTTAATTAAAGATGGTATATCTAAATCTACACCGACCATAATAAAGAATATCGGTATAAAGAATCCGTATCCAAATGAATCTAAAGTATGAATGATTTCTTCATTAGGTTTTAACAGTGATACAACTACACCAGCTAAAAAAGCACCTAATATATATTCAGCACCAACACCCTCAGCAAGAGCAACCAGTAAAATGATTAATGCAAAAATGGCCCGTATACCAATTTGTGTTGTACCACCCATTAAGCGTTGCATAAAATTTAACCGTTTAAATACAGAACCTAACAAATAAAATATTGCAGTAAACACGATTAAAATTGCAGATAGCCAAATTGACCCTCCGCCTTCACCATTGATTCCACCATAAATAGTTAATAAAACCATCGTAAATAAATCTGCTAATACTGCTACTAATAATATAAATTGTCCTATTGTTGTGCGCATGATATTCATTTCTTTAAGTGTTGGCACAACTACACCCAATGAAATAGTTGAAATAATAATGACCATTAATAATACATCATCTACAAAGCCTAACCATTTAAATGCAAATGCTAAAATGATTGAAAGTACCATTATTAATGAAAAAACTGTAAGTGCTAATTGTAAATGACTTGGTAAATTCTTTTCATTTTTATCAATACCCTGTCTCTTTCTTGTGTCTTTTTTAAATGCGCTGAAATCAATTTCTAGTCCACTTAAAAACATTAAAAAGATAAAACCTAATGTTGACAGAATATTTAACATTTCATCTTTGTGGACAAGTCCTAAAAATGAGTTTCCTATAATAATTCCCATTAATATTTCAGCTACGACAACAGGTAAAAAAGTGACGTTTAATCGATTAACAATAATCGGTGTAAGAAATGCTGCGACGACGACTATGACTAAAGAAAAAAATTCCATTTCATCCCCCTATGTTAGATATGACATAAATGTTGTTGCAAGTCCAAAATAAATTAACATACTTACAATATCATTGATAGTTGTAATAAATGGTCCACTTGCGACAGCAGGATCGATATGAATTTTATTCATTAAGATTGGAATCATTGATCCTACTAACGTACCTACTGTCATGGCAATAGTTAAACTTGCACCTACAATCAGTGCCAAGAATGGTTGACGATAAATAATGACAATAATTAAGAATAAAATCACTGCACATACAAAACCAGTGATTAACCCACTACCTGCTTCTTTTAAAGCTATTTTAAGTTTACTTTTTTCTTTAATATCACCATTAGAAATATTACGAACAGACACTGCTAATGATTGTGTTCCTGAATTTCCTGACATCCCACTTATAATAGGGATAAATGCTGCTAATAATGCAACTTGCGACAAGGTATCTTCAAAACCACCCAGAATCGTTGCTGTTATCATACCTAAAAATGTTAAAATAATAAGCCACGGTAATCTCTTCAATGCTTTCTTAAATACTGATTGATCAGTAGACTTAGTATCAGAAACCCCCGCTAAACGTGAATAATCTTCATCTGCTTCTTCATTTACAACATCTAAAATATCATCTATTGTGATAATCCCTACTAAATGATGTTGATAGTCGATCACAGGCATAGCAATAAAGTCATAATCTTTCATTTTTTGAGCAACACGTTCTTGATCTTCTTCTACATTTACACTTACAACACGTCGAATCATTACTTCTTCAACATGAGCATCAATATTTGCTACAATTAAATCTTTCAAAGATAGAACACCTACGAGTTGACCGGCAGTATCAACGACATAAATCACATATATCGTTTCTGCGTCAGGTGCTTGACTTTTAACTAGCATGAGTGCCTCTTTTACAGATGTACCAATATCCAATGAAATATATTCAGTAGTCATGATACCGCCAGCAGTATCTTCTTCATAATGTAATAACTTTTTGATTTTATCTGTGACTCTGTTATCCATCAAAGCTAATAAACTGGCAACTTTTGAGTTAGATAATTCATTTAGAATATCAACTGCGTTATCTGTAGACATATTTTCTAATACTTCACTTGCATAATGTGCATGCATTGAATCAAATAATATTTCATATTCTTTCCCCTCAATATCTAATTGATTAAAAAATCTACTCACTTCTTGAGGCGATAAAAATTCGAATATTCTTTGTCTATTCTGATTCGTTGTATTTTCAAAATATTCACTTTGTTCATATTGATGTATAGTTAGAAATTCTTTTCTGAATTGATCTATATCATTGCGGTTTAAACTGTCATCTAGTAGTTTTTGATTGTATACTTTATTATGTTGTATGTCAGTTGTTTCTGTATTTAATGACATCAAATGTACCTCCTAATTTTAATTTACACTTTGATATATTTTTTCTAAGTTTTTATAGTCTAAAATAATCTCGATTTCTTTATTATATATTGGATGTCTAAATTTTACTTTATAACACTGTAAAGATTGTGTTTGAATCCGAGGATGAAAACCATCATATAAGTCATCCCCAATAAGTGGATGACCAATATGCTTAAAATGAACTCTAATTTGGTGTGTTCGTCCAGTATGTAATTTAACTTCACATAAACTTGCACTGTGATGACTACTCAACGTTTTATATTCAGTTTTTGCATGTTTACCAGATGGCGTAATACACCGAGTAATAATACTATCTTTGTTTCTACCAATAGGTGCCTCTATCATAGATTGTTCTTTAGTTTTACCGTAACACACACATATATATCGCTTATCTATTTCAAATGTCGACATAAGGTGATGAATATGACCATGTTTAGTAAAGATAACGATGCCCGTCGTATTACGATCTAATCTTGTAACAATATGAGGTACTACATATTGTACTTTATTTGTAGAATGATTTAAATAATACATCACGCGCTCAATTAAACTATCATGAGGATGTTCTCTTGAAGGTGCACAATTTAAATGCACCGGTTTTGAAACGATAATTAAATATGTATCTTCATATAATATTTCAATATGTTTGTTTGAAGGACGAAGATATGTACTTGGAACTTCTTCCGGCAGTTTAACAATAAGTTGATCATCTTTTTTCAACATATATCTAACTGTCACAGGTTGCCTATTAATAATTAAAGCGCCATCACGTTTAATGGCGCTAATTGTTTTCTTTGAATAATTATGACGTTGTAAAAATGTCTTAAGCATTTCTTCGCTATGAATATGGTATACAAATTTCATCAATCATCTTCACTTTCAATAAACGAATCATGAACTCTTTTCCAAAAAGGAAATGGTCTAAACCTAGCAAAACGAACTTTTTCATTTGCGACTCTAAATTGAATGTCGCTCACATTTTTATGTTTTAGACTGACATGGTCAATTGTTGTTCTAATTGTATTATGATTTACAGGTGTAATCAAACATGTATGATGCTTAGGTAATACTAATGGTGAACCTACCGTTCTAAATACTCTATTATTAATAGATGCAATTTCAGCAATTTGTATGGCTTCAAGAGAAGGATGAATCAGTGCACCACCTAGTGCTTTATTATAAGCCGTCGACCCAGAAGGTGTAGAAATACATAGACCATCCCCTCTAAATCGTTCAAAATGTTTACCTCTAATTGCGACATCTGCTACTAATGTTGATCCATTTTCAGTTTTCATAGTTGCTTCATTGAGTGCTAGATAGCGTGTTTCATTCTTAGTGTTGTTATATTTAACAATAATTTCAAGTAATGGATATTCAATCACTTGAAATTCAGAATGATGAATTTCATCAATCAATTTTTCAACTTCATGAGGTAACCAGTCTGCGTAAAAACCTAAATGACCAGTATGTACTCCAACGAATGCTACATTTGATAACATATGACTATACTGATGAAAAGCTTGCAAAAGTGTTCCATCTCCACCGACAGATATTACTATTTCTGGATTTTCTGTATCCTCCATCATATGAAAAGAGTTCATTTGATTCATCATTTTATGTTTAAGCGTGTTTGATTTAGAGTCACCTTTAGATAAAATCGTATAACGCATGTATTGACACCTCATCAGTCATGTTTTTTTGCACGTTTTTGAGTATAATATTTTTGAGCTTCTTGTATTTCCTCTTTAATTTCAGACATCTCTTCATCTAATAAGTAAGCCGCTTCAGCAGCTCTTTCTAGACGATGTTGTATCTCAGCAGGATAATCTCCATCATATTTATATCTTAATGTATGTTCGATTGTAGCCCAAAAATTCATTGCTAATGTTCGAATTTGAATTTCAGCTAATATCATTTTTTGACCACTTAATGTTTCAATTGGATACTCGATAATTACATGATATGAACGATAACCACTTTGTTTTGTATTGTTAATATAATCTCTTTCTTCTACAACTTTAAAATCTTGTCGTTGTCTAAGCATGTTAACAACTACATCAATATCATCAACGAATTGACACATCATCCTTAAACCAGCTATGTCGTACATTTCTTCACGTAATCGATCAAAAGGAATTCCCCTTTTATTCGCTTTATCAATGATACTTGTAATAGGCTTTACACGACCAGTTACAAATTCAATGGGTGAGGCGTTGTCTCCAACTTCATATTGCTTACGTAAGCCTTTTAATTTCACCTTTAATTCATCGACTGCTTGTTTATATGGTGTTAAAAATTGCTCCCATTGATTCATATGGTTCCACTCCGTTTCACTTTAGTTCGAAAGTTTCTTCAACTGCTGAAACAAACTCCTTACCATAGTTATTATTTCCTTCAACATTTTCTAGGATATAACTTAATTCATCTTGAAAATGTTCTAATTCTAATTCATCGTTAATAATTACTTTTTTATCTCTATTATTATGTAACATTGACCACGTCTCTTGTACAAAAATCAAATATGAATACGACGAGCCATCATCTAATAAATAAGCAAAACTAAAATTATCACTATCTACAAGCATTTGTCCTACTTCATCTAATCCATCAGTTGGATCTTCTGAGTAGCAATAAATGCTATCATCTTTGATTTTAATTTCATTTACATATATACGCATGCTTGTTCCTCCTTATTATTCCTTATTAGTTTAACATAATTTAACTTTCAAACACACATTAGAGTACCATAGTTCAAGTATGCCCTAAACGATTAAATATTTAGCTCCATATATTTTATTTTTAGTATTGTTATTACTTTAATTTTTTACAAATGTCCGTCATAATGAACTACAATAATATACTAAAGATTTTCTAATGAGGTGTAATTATGAGTACTAATAATGAAATTGAATTTAAGCAATTAATTGATTTCAATACATATAACGCGATTAAAGATTCTTACTTTAAACAACTCACACCATTCACTCAAACAAATTATTATATTGAATCACCTAGTTTCAAACTACGTGATCATCGTTCTGCTTTAAGAATACGTGTTAAACAAAACACATTTGAAATCACACTAAAAGTACCAGCTAAAGTTGGCTTGATAGAATATAATCATCCAATCGATATTAAGCCTCATATTGGACAAACAATTGTCAAATCAACATTACCTAACGATATTCAAAAAATTCTTACTGAATTTGATATTGAAGAAAACGAATTAAGTGTTTTAGGTGCATTGACAACTGAAAGATTAGAAGTTGAATTTCAAAATGAACTATTAGTATTAGATAAAAGTCAATACTTTGATAAAACAGACTATGAACTAGAATTTGAAGTCAATGATTATCAAATAGGCTTTGAAAAATTTCAAAATTTATTAAAACAATTTGACCTAGTTCATGAGCCCCCTAAAAATAAAGTTCAACGCTTTTTTGAATATCAAGCTCAATTAGGATAGATATGAGATAAACTTGTGAAAAGTCAAATTACTTTTAAATGTAAAAATTCATGTTATATTAGAAATATATTAATAGAAATTGGTGATACTATGGCTACAACACCTTATGATGTAATAGGAGAAAAAGCTTTGTATGATATGATTGATTATTTCTACTTTCTTGTAGAGAATGATCAAAGAATCAACCATTTATTTCCTGGAGATTTTAAAGAAACAAGTAGAAAGCAAAAGCAGTTCTTAACACAATTTCTAGGAGGTCCTGATTTATACACTCAAGAACATGGTCACCCAATGTTAAAAAAAAGACATATGGAATTTAGAATTACTACTTATGAAAGAGATGCATGGTTAGAAAATATGTATAAAGCAATCAATAAAGCTCAATTTCCAGCAGGAGTTGGCGAATACTTGTATGAAAGATTGCGTTTAACTGCTAACCATATGGTGAATTCCTAAATATAATTGAAGGTGAGTTAAACATGGCTGAAGAACTTAAAATTGTAGATAATGCGAGTCGTGAAAACACTAATCTGTCACCTGTAAATAAAATAGAAATTTATTCATTCTTTGATCCTTTTAATAAAGATTGTTTTAAATTATCCGCAATTATTTCTAAATTAAGAATTGAGTATAATCAATATATTCGAATCAGACATATTTTGAATCCTTCATTAAAGGTCTTGACTAAATGTCAAGCTCAAAGTACTTCAGATTTTGATAATATTGCTTTAGCATATAAAGCTGCTGAATTACAAGGTAGATTAAGAGCGGAACGTTTTATTCATTTAATGCAAAACGAAATTATACCGAAAAAAGATATTATCACTGAAGAAATGATTTGTAATTGTATTAAAAATGCTGGTTTAGATTATGATGTTTTCAAAGAAGACTTACAAAAAAATAAACTTACCGAAAGTTTGAAAATAGATTTGCATATTGCAAGAGAAATGGAAATTGAACAAGCGCCTTCACTTGTATTTTTTAGTGAAGATGTACATGAAGAAGGTTTGAAAGTCGAAGGCCTTTATCCTTATCATATTTATACTTATATTATTAATGAATTAATGGGATGCCCTATCGAAAAAGAATTACCTCCAAATCTCGAAACTTATATTCAATCCAAACAATTAGTAACGATGGAAGAATTGCTTACTATTTATGAATGGCCGGAAAAATTACTCGTAAAAGAATTGAAAAAATTAGCTTTACAACAAAAAGTTGAAAAACTAAATTATCCTGACGGCGAATTTTGGCAATCTAAAATGCCTAAGAAATAACAAAGAGCGATCACTTATATGAAGTGTATCGCTCTTTTTATATTAACTTGATTTAATAATTAAGCATAAAAAAAACGCCGTGTCTGATTACACGACGCTAAACAAAGGGGATGGGAGAAATTTTTCACTTCAAACAAAGGGGTATGTTTGTTATGTGATTAATTTCATGTATATAATATAACACGCTCAAAACGTCGTTTCAATATTAAACTACATTTCCACCCTAAATGTCACAAATTAGACACATTGAAAACGAATACACTCTTTTTAGTGCTTCATTAATTTTTCAAATGCTTTTAATTTTTGTTCAAAAACTTCACACGCTTGCTCTATAGGTTCTGGTGTAGTCATATCTACACCCGCATTCTTAAGAATTTCAATTGGGTAATTAGAACTACCTTTTTTCAAGAATTCATTTATATATCTTTCAACAGCAGGCTGTCCTTCTGTTAAAATTTGATGACTTAAACTTTGAGCTGCACTGTATCCAGTTGCATATTGATATACATAATAATTCATATAGAAGTGTGGAATACGAGACCACTCTTTACTAATATGATCATCTGTTTCTACTACATCACCGAAGTATAGTCTATTTAATTTAGCATACTCTTCATTCATACGAGTTGAAGTTAATGGTTCTCCCGCTTCCTCAATTTGATGAATTTTGTGTTCAAATTCAGCAAACATAGTTTGACGGAATAATGTTGCTCTGAAACGCTCAAGTTCTTGGTTTAGTAATAATAAACGTCGATCATCATCTAAATGTTTATCCATATAATCACTTAGTAGAGCTTCATTACATGTTGAAGCAACTTCAGCTACAAAGATAGAATAATCACTAGAGTTTGATGGTTGATTTTTACGACTAAAGTAACTATGTGCAGAATGTCCAAATTCATGAACAAGTGTATATAAATCAGAGATAGTATCAGACCAATTTAATAAAATAAATGGATTAGTTAAATGTGCGCCTGAAGAATAACCACCTGAGCGTTTTCCTTTATTCTCATAAACATCTACCCAACGATGATTTAAACCTTCTTTCACTACATCTAAATATTCTTTTCCCATTGGTTCTAGGGCTTTTAGCATCCATTCTTTAGCTTCGTCATATGGCATTTCAAATTTAACATCTTTAACTAATGGAGTATAGATGTCATACATTTTCAAATCATCAATACCTAAAAGTTCTTTTCTCAATTGAGTGTATTTATGCAACAATGGAAGATATTTGTGAACTGTTGCAACTAAATTATCATATACTTCTTCAGGAATATGATTATTACTTAAAGCGCGTTCACGTGCCGTTTTATAGTTATGCGCACGCGCATTGAAAATATTTTTCTTAACTTCACCAGCTAAAGTTGAACCTAATGTATTGTTATATGCACCATACGCCTCATATAAGTTGTTGTAAGCTGACTGACGTAATTTACGATCATCTGATTCTAAATACTTAATAAATGTACCTTGTGTTAAAGGATGTTTTTTCCCATCTTTATCTACTGCATCTTTAAACTCTAAATCAGCGTTACTAAACATACCATAGACATTTTCTGGAGTTGATAATGCATCTTGCGCTTGGGTTAATAATTTTTCTTTATCAGCATCTAAAATATGCGGACGTTTTTCATTAATTAATTTCAAGTCAAATGCATAACGTTTTAAATCATCGTTACTCTTAATAAAAGATTCTAATTTCTCTTCATCAATTTGCAAAATCTCTGGAACTAAGAAACTCCATGCTGAGCTAATTTTTATGATGAGTTGATGCGCACGAGATTCAAAACCAGTATATTTATCGTTAGATGTATCTTGGTCTTGTTTTAGATGTGCATAAACATATACCTTTTCTAATTGTGTTCCAATCTCATCTTCTAAAGCTAAAGCATTATATAAAGTTTTAGCACTATCTCCTAGATGTCCTTTAAATTGTTCTTCTTTACCTAGATAGCTCTCTACCTCTTTTAATGCCTTTTCAAAAGCTTCATCGCTTTCAAAAATAGTTGTTAAATCCCAAGTTTCATTTGGATATTTTCGTTCTTGCTCTTCTCTAGTAAGTTGTTGACTCATACATGTACCTCCTAAATGAATTAATGTTATAATTTTCTCATTCTTTTATTTATTTTGCACGTTTAAACTCCCGCTTATTTGTTGAATATAATCATCTATTAACTTTAAAGTAATTTCTTCTTTATTAATATCCTGTAGATAAAATTGTCTGAATTTCAAATACGACATTAAATAATGCTTGGGAAGGTTATGTTTTAACAACAACTTAAGCTTGAGTTGCCATTGTACTGGATGATTTTCAATAAAAATTTGATACGAAAAAATATAACCTGTATCTCTACATACCTCATCGTCAGTTATTTGTAATTGATACATAGCACTTAAAGACGGTTCTAGCACTGAACGTTTTTTTCTACAATTAAAAATATAACGACTGATATGTCTATTTGACAATTTATAACAATATGACTCATTCTTTTGTTCATTGAATGATAACAATTCAGAAATTTGAATCATTCGTCTATGCGCAATAAATTTTCGGCCACCAATATGTTGTATATTGACATATTTTACTATAAGTTGTTTTTCATGCTCCCAACTATATAGCGTTCTATCAATCGGATTAATGAAATAAGCTTGAAATGTGTTCAAGTATAAATAACCCTTATGATATTGTACTTGTTCGATAATCCAAATAACTGCTACTCCAATTTGTTCAAGTCCTCTTGATCGAGATTTGACCTCTTTTATACTTATTCTTGAAAATTGAACTTCTATAGCTACTTTTGCATTCACAAGAATATCAGGATACTGCATAATTTCAGAAAAATAAGGCTCTATTTCAACATTAAAGTGATATTGTTTTAGACGTTGAGCAATAAAAAATTTAACGTAGTAATGTTTTTCTGTTTCATTTTTCATACATCTTCTTTTAGTTTGAGAAACATGAGCAAAATGCGGAATCTTTTTTAACCCTTTTTTTAAAAGAAGTTTTTCTTTGCAATATGGACATCGGTATTCTTCAGTAATGATAGCTTGATGAGCATATACAGTTTCATTATTACGATTAATCGCTACTAACATGCATTCACCTCATACTATTAAACGTTTAAGGTGATTCATTTACTTTAAAAAAAGAGAGTAGAAAAGAAATTCATTTTAAATTTCTTCTCTACTCTCGATTAATCGTTATATATTATTCTACTGAATCAGTAAAATAACGACGTACTTGTGAAGTAACATTATGACTCATAATAATTTTAGCATAATCATTTAAATACACTTCTGTCTTATCACTAGGATAAGCGAATTCAAGTAATTGACTATAGCTATCATTAATTGTCTCTTGGCTAACAGTACTATCGAAGTGAATTGCATAGTAGTAATGTGAATCACTCATATACAATAAATCTTCAAACTCATCTGTAGATAGATTATGATGATAAGCGTAATGAATGACTTCTTCTAAGTCTTCGAATTTCACAATAATTGTTCTTAAACTAGAACGTTGTTGTGATGATTTACGTTTAGATTTATGTGCTTGTTTTTGTTGTGCACGTTGTTCAAATAAATCTTCAATACTTTCTTCTTGTTCTAATGTATTAGCTAGCAATTCATTCACTTGTTCCTCAAATTGTTCATTTGCATGATTATCTGACATGTTCATTGCTTCTTCATTTTTAGATTTAGAGATTGTAACTTCCACGCCTTTTTCAAATGCATGTACTTGAATCCAAAGAGGTCCTTCGACTACAAAATCTTCTTCTTCATTAATCTCGTCCATCATTGACCAAAAGAATTCTTCACCACGCTTACGATTTGTCCATAAATCTTCACGACTAAATCCTCTTGCTTCAATATCACCATAAGTGATAAATAATTTCACAGTTGTGTCGTCAACGCGTTCTATTCTCATATCATCTCACTCCTTACAGTCGATGAATAGTAACCATATTGTATTAGAACGTAAGTTAAATTACAATTTATTTGTTTGATTAAATTTCACTATTTTAAATAGGACACTATATCATATTATATTCCCTTTTTTTATTATAAAAAACAGCACTATAGCTAAGCCAGTGCTGTTAAATAATATGTTGTTAAATTTTAAATATTAGTCGACTAAACGTTGAGCTTCTTGTAATTGGAAAGTACGAACCTTTCTAGGTAAGAAACGTCTGATTTCATCTTCGTTATATCCAACTTGCAAGCGTTTTTCGTCTAAAATAATTGGACGACGTAATAGTCCAGGATTATCTTGAATAATTGTATACAAATCTTGCAATGGTAAAGAATCAATATCTACGTTTAATTTTTGATAAGTTTTAGAACGAGTTGAAATAATTTCATCTGTTCCATCTTCAGTCATTTTTAAAATTTGTTTAATTTCATCAATTGTTAAATGTTCAGAAAAAATGTTACGCTCCGTATACGGAATGTCATGTTCTTGTAACCATGCTTTCGCTTTACGGCAAGATGTGCAACTTGGTGATGTAAATAATGTTACCATACATCTCACTCTCCTATTGAATAAATATTATTCATTATATTAATAATTATGCTAATTTGTCTTAAGCTTATATTATAAGTATAATATGCTAACATTAAAATTAAATGAGAAAATCCTAATTTTTCTGAGAAATTTCAAATTTTCTAAAAATTTCTCTACAAAATCTAATTTCTTATGTGTATCTCTATTATAACATAACTTACAATTTAAAAAAATACTGTTATAATCTAGTTAAAATGAATTATTTTTAAAGAAAGTAGGCATCTATATGGAGACATTATTTTCAGGAATACAGCCAAGTGGGATACCTACATTAGGTAACTATATTGGTGCATTAAAACAATTTTCAGACGTACAGAACGATTACAACTGTTACTTTTGTATTGTAGACCAACATGCGATTACTGTCCCACAAGATAAAATCAAATTGCGTAAACAAATTCGTCAGTTAGCAGCAATTTATTTAGCTTCAGGTATTGATCCAGATAAATCAACATTATTTATTCAATCAGAAGTTCCAGCACATGTTCAAGCCGGTTGGATGTTAACAACCATTTCAAGTGTTGGCGAGCTTGAACGTATGACGCAATATAAAGATAAAGCGCAAAAACGTACAGATGGTATTCCAGCTGGTTTATTAACTTATCCACCTTTAATGGCAGCTGATATTGTTATTTATAATACAAATATTGTGCCCGTAGGTGAAGACCAAAAACAACATATGGAACTTACTAGAAATTTAGTAGAACGTTTTAATAGTCGTTATAACGATATATTAGTTAAACCAGAAATTCGTATGCCAAAAGTTGGTGGACGTGTAATGAGTTTACAGGATCCAACAAAGAAAATGAGTAAAAGTGATGATAATCAAAAAAACTTTATCTCATTACTAGACGAACCAAATGTTGCAGCGAAAAAAATTAAAAGCGCTGTAACTGATTCAGATGGTATTATCAAGTTTGATAAAGACAATAAACCAGGAATTTCTAACCTACTTACAATTTATTCAAGTTTAACTAATAAATCTATTAAAGAGCTTGAAACACAATACGAGAATGAAGGATACGGAACATTCAAAACAGACTTATCAGAAGTAGTTAAAGACTTTTTAGTACATTTCCAAGAAAAATATAACGAATTTTATAATTCAGATAGATTGGATGACATCTTAGATCAAGGGCGTGACAAAGCTCAAAAAGCTTCTTTTAAAACACTGAAAAAAATGGAACGTGCAATGGGCTTAGGACGTAAGAGATAAATCATTATAAATAAGACCACGAGTATAAGTAAAATACTCGTGGTCTTATTTTAGTTATCTTTCTTTTTTCCTGTTTCACGATCAATTGATTTATCGATATATACATGTTTCAGTGTAGTATCTGGACCAATTTTATGATACTGTAATCCTTTGACCTGTGGATTAGTTAAGTGTGCTTCACCTTTTTGATAAACAGGAGCTACTGGTGCATCATGAAGTAAGATACTTTCCGCACGTTGTAGCGCTTCATTTCTTTTTTCTGTTTCACGTAACAATGAACTATTTGATTCTTTTAAAAGCCTGTTATATTCTTTGTTATCCCAATCAGTATTATTTTGAGCATTATCCTTAGTCATTGTTTCTAAAAATGCTGTTGGATCAGGATAATCTGGACTCCAACCTGAATAAGTCGCTTCGTAATTATTAGCTAATTCTAAAGTGGTTTTTTGTTTAAATGGCATTTGTTTAATTTTTAATGTAACGCCTGGTAAGTTTGATTCAATTTGAGATTTAATATACTCTGCAGCTATTTTAGCAGCTGGTGTATCTTGCGTATTCATTGTAAATGCAAACTCTTTTTTACCTAATTCTTTTTTTGCCTTTTCCCAATTTTGTTTTGCTACCTTAGGATTATATTTTAAAGGAGACTCAACTGTACTTGCGAAGTCTTTACCGTCAGGCGTCTTCGCTGTACCTATTCCCGTGAAATTATTTGAAGCAAGAGACCCATCATTTAAAACAGTTTTTACATACCCTTTTTTATTGATAGCTTGTGCAATAGCTAATCTCAAATTTTTATTTTTAAATTCAGGCACTGTTTTTTCATTCATTTTAATATAAAAAGTAGCAGCAGTTAAACGATAGTTTAATTCTTGACTGCCTTTATATTTATCTACTTGTTCAGAAGTGATGATTGTATCATCGATTGAATTAGTATCATATAAAGAAGCGCCAGCTTGTTGATCTTTTAAAACTTTATAATTTACTTTATCTAATTTGACATTTTTCTTATCCCAATATTGATTATTTTTAACCAATTGTATTTTATCTTCTACCTGCCAATTGATAACTTTGAATGGCCCATTATAAACTGCTCTTTCAGCATTCGTTCCATATTTTTTATCATATTTTTTGGCAATTTTAGCATCTTGTGGATAAAACGTACTTAAAGCAAGTAATTCATTTATGTACGGTACTGGTCTTTCTAAATCAATTTGAAGTTTATATTTATTTAACGCTTTGATTCCTAAAGAATTTACTGGTTTTTTTCCAGTATTAACTAAATCTGCATTTTTTATATCACTCATTATATATGCAAATTCAGAGGCGGTTTTTGGATCTACAACTTTTCTCCATGCATAAACAAAGTCATGCGCTGTTACAGGATCTCCGTTTGACCATTTTGCATCTTTTCTTAAATTGATAGTCAGCGTTTTACCACCATTACTTTTTTGTGGTGTTTCTTTTGCTACACCTAAAGTTACTTTGTCATTTTTATCTATTGAATATAATCCTTCGAAAGTTTGACCAGCAACATCGCTAGAAACAGCATCTGTAATAAGAGCTGTATCTAAAGTAGTTATATCTTGAGTAATTATTTTTCTGAATACCTGTCCTTCATCAGAATATAAACTTTTTTTGTTACTACACGCTGATAGTATTAAAGTGAAAATAACTAATAGCGTTAAATATTTATATTTTTTCTTCACATTCTTGTCCTCCCTTCCTCAGACTTAATTATGTTGAAGATGAGTTTGATCTTGTTCTTTTAAACGTACTGCTTCTTCATCTGTTACAAAAACGTAATGATTAGGTCTAATTTCTTGCAGTCTACGTTCTGCATTTTTAGATTCATCTTCTTCATACACAATTCGTTTTCTTGTTCTTTCACTATCAGGATCAGGTTGAGGGATAGCAGATAATAGTGATTTAGTATAATCATGTAAAGGATGATAATAAATTTCGTCAGACGATCCTAATTCTACAATTTTTCCAAAATGCATTACTGCTATACGATCAGAAATATATTTGACCATTGATAAATCATGGGCAATAAATAAGAAAGTAATACCTCGTTCTTTTTGTAATTTCAGCATTAAATTCACTACTTGAGCTTGAATAGAAACATCTAATGCAGAAATTGGCTCATCTGCAATAATAAACTCAGGTTCTACAGCTAAAGCACGAGCAATTCCTATACGTTGACGTTGTCCACCAGAGAACTCGTGTGGATAACGGTTCGCATGTTCTTTACTTAAACCTACTGTTTCTAGCAAATCATATACTCGACGTTTACGATCTTTTTTATCACTTGCTAACTTATGAATATCAATACCTTCTGCTACAATATCCATGACTTTTAGACGTGGATTTAAAGAAGCATATGGATCTTGAAAAATCATTTGAATTTTCTTATTAAATTTTAATAAATCTTTTCTTTTAGCAATCTTCTGAATATCTTGTCCTTCATAAAGAATTTCACCATCAGTAATATCATTTAATTTAATAATGGCTTTTCCAGTTGTAGACTTTCCACATCCAGATTCTCCTACTAATCCCAATGTTTCCCCTTTATAAATATTAAATGAAATATCTTCGATTGCTCTAACTTCATTACGTTTACCTTCATTAAAATACTGCTTTAAGTTTTTAATTTCTAATAATATTTCTTTATTCTTCTCCATCGAACGACACCCTTTCTACTCGACGTGGCTTGTCGTAATTATTAGGCATTTGACGTTGTCTCTTTTGTACCATCTCTGGCGGTTCAACTTTTGGAGCGCGTTCGTCTAATAACCATGATTTTACATAATGAGTAGGTGATATTTTAAACCATGGTGGAACTTCTTTAAAGTCAATGTCTAGTGCATATTGACTACGTCTTGCAAATGCATCACCCTTTGGTGGATGTAATAAATCAGGCGGAGTACCTGGAATTGCAATTAACTCTGTCTCGTTACTTGTCGTTAAATCAGGCATTGAAGATAATAATCCCCATGTATATGGATGTTTTGGATCATAGAAGATTTCATCGACATTTCCAGTCTCAATCATTTGCCCTCCATACATAACAGCCACTCTATCAGCCACATTTGCTACTACCCCTAAGTCATGTGTAATAAAAATAATAGATGTTTCAATTTTTTGTTGTAATTCTTTCATTAAATCTAAAATCTGTGCTTGCATTGTTACATCAAGTGCTGTCGTTGGTTCATCTGCAATTAAAATTTTAGGTTCGCACGCCAATGCAGTTGCAATAACAATTCTTTGACGTTGACCCCCAGAGAATTGATGAGGATATGCTTTAAATCTTTTTTCTGCATTAGGCAGTCCTACTAAATTTAAAATCTCAAGTGCACGTTTTTTTGCTTCAGATTTACTATAATGACGATGTTTTATTAAAGGTTCCATAACTTGCTTACCAATTTGCATCGTAGGATTTAATGACGTCATAGGGTCTTGAAATATCATAGAAATATCTTTACCACGAAGTTTGTTTAATTCTTTTTCAGATTTAATTGCTAAATCTTCCCCTAAAAAATTAATTGTCCCTTTTTTAATTCTCCCTGTATCCCCCTGGAACAATTTTGTAATTGCTTTTGTTGTTACAGATTTGCCAGAACCTGATTCTCCGACAATCGCTAATGTTTCCCCTTTATTTAAAAAGAAATCTACTCCTCTAACCGCTTGCACTTCCCCGGCAGTAATATCAAAGGAAACATGCAAGTTGTTGACTTCTAACACTCTTTCTGACATAGATTTTGCCTCCTTTGTTATTTACGCATTTTTGGATCAAATGCATCGCGTAATCCGTCACTAAATAAGTAAAAGAATAAAATTAATAAACTTAATACTGTAGCTGGAATAAATAATTCGTGTGGGTGTATTAACAACATTGCTCGTCCATCATTTACGAGTGAACCAAGTGATGTTTTCGGTGCAGGTACCCCTATACCAATAAAGCTTAAAAATGCTTCGAAGAAAATTGCACTTGGTACAGTAAACATAGATGTTACTACAATGGCACCTAGTGTATTCGGTAAAATATGTTTAAAAATTAATTTAAATTTTGAAGCCCCTAATGTTCTTGAAGCCATTACAAATTCTTGACTTTTTAGTTTTAAAAATTCACCACGCACTACTCTACTCATACCTAGCCATCCAGTGATAGACATAGCTAAAATAATCGTCCAAATAGATGGTTCAAATATCAATACAAATAAAATAACAATAATAAGATTAGGAATAGATGCTATAATTTCTAAAATACGTTGCATCACATTATCAACACGTCCCCCAAAAAATCCTGAAATAGCACCATAAACGACTCCTATAAAGATATCTAGTGCAGCAGCTACAATGCCAATAAATAATGAAATTTGAGCACCTTTCCATGTTCTAGTCCAAAGATCACGACCTAATTGGTCTGTACCAAACCAAAAATTTTCTTTCACGCCCGCTTCTTTATAAGCGCTCTTACCATCTGCCCCTGTTCCATCAAAAGGTAAAAAGTGTACTTGATCTAGTACTGGAATTTTAGCAGGTAAATTTCGTCTAGTAACATCTTGTTCAGCATAATCATGTTTACTAAATGCTGGTCCTAAAAATGCAAGAATGACAATTAAAATGAGTCCAATCAAACCGACAATAGCTAGTTTATTTCTTTTCAACTGTGTCCAAGCATCTTGCCAGAAGTTTTTACTTTCACGTTGTATTTCTGGTTCTTTATTTAAATCGAGTTCTCTAATAACAAAATCCGTCCCAACCGCTCCCTCAGAGGTATGTGACATCGCTGCATTTGAATGGTCATCAAATGGTTTATTAAAATTTTCAGGCATTATTTTTTACCTCCTTGTACACGGATTCTTGGATCAATTACACCATAAAGAATATCTACGATAAAAATTGAAACGATAAATAATGTACTAAATAAAATTGTAGTAGCCATAATAACTGAGAAATCATTTGTTGTAATCGATCTAACGAATTGGTCCCCTAAACCAGGTACACCAAAGATATTTTCAATAGTTAAAGTCCCTGTTAAAATACCGGCTAACATTGGAACAATAATTGTAATAATAGGAATTAATGCATTTCTTAATGCATGTCCAAAAAGGACTCTTATCGGCGAGTTACCTTTAGCTCTTGCTAATAATATGTAATCAGAACTTAGTACCTCTATCATTTCAGCTCGAATATAACGAGCTACTGTGGCCATTACACTTGCTGATAATGCTAAGGAAGGCAATACTGCTGTTGAAAATCCTTCCCATCCTGCCACTGGAAACCATCTTAAACGTACTGCAAAAACGTATTGTAATAGTACTGCTAAGACGAATGAAGGTACTGATACTGCTATAACTGAAATAACAGTAGTTGTATAGTCTACCCAAGTGTTTTGTTTCGTAGCAGCAGCTACGCCTAAAATTAAACCTAAAATCACTCCAATAATCATTGCAGTAATACCCATTTCCATAGAAGGAATCAATCTCGGTTTAATTAATGACCAAACTGGTTGATTATGATATTGGAACGAATAGCCAAAATCTCCAGTTACTACATTTTTTAAATAATGAAGATATTGCACTGCTACTGGATCATTTAATCCATATTTTTCGTTTAAAATTGCTTTTTGTTCAGCACTTAATTTAGCATCATTAAATGGTGATCCAGGCATCATTTTCATTAAGAAAAATGTAATTGTGATGATAATAAATAACGATAAAACCATATATCCCAAACGTTTTAATATATATCGCGTCATCATATAGTCCCCCTTTACTAAATATTCAAAATTAACATTCCCTTCAAAATTTTCAGAAATATTTATACATATTATATATACTATTTTCATAAAATTGCAATATAATTTTACATTTTCTTAATATAAGTGTAATTTTTATATATATTATTTAAAAGAATATAAATTTTAGATTTTATTTATAGTAAGTTTACAGTAAATTAGACTATATAGATAAAAAAGTCGGAGGTATACATGAACAATATTAAAACTTGGTTTATATGGCTCTTTTTGCCACTCATATGTACTTTTTTACTTTGGATGTTCGTAACTCAACATTCGTTTGTCTCATTTATTAATATCTTATTTTATATATCACTTGTATTATTTATATTGTTATTTTTAATTCTCCTTGTACAAGAAGGTATATTTGATGCTACAAGTTTTGGTTTTAGACGCATGCGTTATCAACTCGCTTCTCGCTCTAAGAAAAAAACTTTAGAGAACGATGACTTTTTCAATCCAAAACAAGTAAAAAAAGAGCATTATACCATTTCAACATGGTTACTACCTGCTCTAATACTATGTGCATTTTACTTCATTTTGACTATTCTTATTTCAATTTTTCTATAAACATAAAAAAACCATGCATATTATTGCATGGTTTTCTACTCTTAACTTAATTTTTAATCTTTAAACTTTTTAAATACTAATACTGCGTTATGTCCACCAAAACCTAGACTATTACTCATTGCATATTCAATTTCTAAATCTTGTGCTTCATTAGGAACAATATCTAAGTCACATTCTGGATCTGGTGAATCTGCATGAATCGTCGGTGCAACTTTAGAGTCACGAATAGATAATGCAGAGAAAATTGCTTCAATTCCCCCAGTAGCACCTAATAAATGTCCTGTCATCGATTTAGTTGAACTAATTTTTAAGTTTTTAGCTGCATCTCCAAATGTATTTTTAATCGCTTTAATTTCATACAAGTCACCTACTGGCGTACTTGTACCATGTGCATTTAAGTATTGAATATCTTTAGCTTCAATACCTGCATCATCTAAAGCCGCCTGCATTGCACGAGAACCACCTTCGCCTTCAGGTGCTGGTGCAGTAATGTGATAAGCATCTCCAGTTGAACCATATCCTACAACTTCAGCGTAAATTTGTGCGCCACGTGCTTGTGCTGATTCTAATGATTCAATGACTAAGATACCAGCGCCTTCACCCATGATAAATCCATCACGTCCTTCTTGGAAAGGACGACAAGCTGTTTCTTTATCATCATTTGTTGATAATGCACGACTTGCACTGAATCCTGCAAGTGCCATATGCGTAATAGGTGCTTCAGTACCCCCAGTAATCATAGCATCAGCAGCACCTCTTTGAATGATTTTAAATGCTTCACCGATAGAATTTGTACCTGTGGCGCAAGCAGTAACAGTTGAACCATTAGGTCCTTTTGCACCTAAATCAATTGAAACTTGGCCAGTAGCCATATCAGGAATAAGCATTGGAACAAAGAAAGGACTAACTCTTCTTGGTCCCTTATTCTTCAGTATTGTATGTGCAACTTCAAATGTTTCCATTCCACCAATACCTGAACCAATCCATACACCGATACGATTAGCATTATCGTCATTGATAGTTAAATTAGCATCTTCTACAGCTTGTCTTGCCGCTACTACTGCATATTGTGTAAAACGATCCATGCGACGCGCATCTTTTTTCGAAATATAATCTTCAATATTAAAGTCTTTTAATTCACCTGCTAAATGAACGTTATATTCTTCAGTATCAACGCGTGTAATTATATCAATTCCATTGACACCTTTTAAGGCATTTTCCCAATTTGTTTGGGCATCGTTTCCAATAGGTGATAATGCACCCATGCCTGTAATTACCACTCTTTTGTTTTCAGTCATACATTAAATCCTCCTATTTACCCCATTTGATTACCATAGCGCCCCATGTTAGGCCGCCACCGAAACCTACGAGTACTAAAGTGTCATCATCTTTAATTCTTCCGTTTTCTAACTCTTGTTGAATACTTAAAGGAATCGAAGCAGCTGACGTGTTTCCAAAACGGTTAACTGAAACACTCATTTTTTCTCTTTCAATACCCAATCTTTCACGTGCTGATTCCATAATTCTGATATTTGCTTGATGTGGTATAAACATATCAATATCATCAGATTCTAAACCAGCTTTTTCAACTACACGTGTAGACGCTTCGCCCATAATTCTTACAGCGAATTTAAAAACTTCGCGTCCATTCATTACTAGTTTACCAGTCTCTTTATTTAAATATAAGTATTTTCCACCTGACCCATCTGAGCCCATTTCATAGCTAATAATACCTCGTCCTTCTGAGACTTCACCAATTACTACTGCACCTGCACCGTCTCCAAATAATACAGCAGTTGAACGATCAGTTAAGTCAGTGATTTTGGATAATTTATCCGCACCCACTACTAGAATATTTTTATAGTCTCCAGATTGAACATATTGTTTTGCAGTAATCATTGAATACATGAAACCTGAGCATGCAGCAAGTTGATCCATAGTAGGCACTTTACCAGTACCTAATTTTTCTTGTAGTATATTAGCTACAGATGGAAATGGCATATCTCCAGTTGCTGTAGCTACAATAATCATATCTATATCATTCGGTTTAATACCAGCATCTTCAATTGCTTTCTTACTTGCTTCATATGCTAAGTCTGACGTATCTTGGTCGTCACGAGACCAACGTCTTTCTTTAATGCCAGTCATTTTTGAAATCCATTCATCAGACGTATCTAAAAAACCTTCAAAATAGGCGTTATCGACTACTCTCTCAGGTGCATAAGCACCAAAACCTTTTATACCTACGTTCATGAACGTACACCTTCTCACTTCATTTTTTAATACCAGGTATTAATTTAACATACTTTTTAAATCTAACTCAAGTAGTTACACTTGATTAGACGATTTTGTTAAACAGTCACGAGCCAATAATTCATATAAAAAATGGCACAAATTTTTATACATTCTCTACTAATACTATACAAATAATTCACTTTACTTTAAAATGATAATATATATAAATTGGAGGTCATATATATGAAATACCTCGTAACTTTTATTTGGGCGTTAATCTTAACACAAATGGTTAACTTTGTACTTAATAGTTTAAATGGTGGCGGCAGTTTAGATGTGATTAAACCAATTATTATTGCAATCATCATTACCATTGCTATTGCCATTTTAGGTGCTATGATTAAACCTAATGATTTCGCTCGTAAAGGGAATAGAGACGTCTAAATGGTATTGTATTACGTGTTTGGAGTAATATAACGCTCTTAACAAGTTTAATAATAAGAAAAGGCATTGGAAAGCTTTGCTTTCCAATGCCTTTTTATATACTATTCAGCTGAAGGTTTTTGTACATCAAATGTTAATTCTTGACTATCGTTAAGATCAACATTTACTTTTGTACCTTCTGGCATATTTTCTTTAATCATCATACGAGCAAGTGGTGTTTCAATTTGACGTTGTACAAAACGTTTAAGTGGTCTAGCACCAAATTGTGGTTCGTATGCTTCTTCACCTAACCATTTTTTAGCTTCGTCTGATACTTCAATTGAAATACGTTGATCCATTAATCGAATATTTAATTGAGTTAAAATTTTATCTACAATCATACTCATATCATTTATAGATAATGGTTTAAATAATACAATATCATCCATACGGTTTAAGATTTCTGGTTTAAAGAATGCATGTAAACTATCCATAACTGCTTTTTCAGTGCTTTCAGTAATTTCACCAGAATCTTTAACATTTTCTAATAATATTTGTGAACCAATATTACTTGTCATGATAATAATTGTATTTTTGAAATCTACGCTACGACCTTTAGAATCAGTTAAACGCCCTTCATCTAAAATTTGAAGTAACACGTTGAATACATCACTATGTGCTTTTTCAACTTCGTCGAGTAGAATAACTGAATATGGGTTACGTCTTACCGCTTCAGTTAATTGACCACCTTCATCATGGCCTACATAACCAGGAGGCGCACCAATTAATCTAGAAACAGAATGTTTTTCCATATATTCACTCATGTCAATACGAATCATATGTTTTTCAGAGTCGAATAATGATGAAGCGAGTGATTTAGCTAACTCTGTTTTACCTACACCAGTTGGACCTAAGAATAAGAAACTACCTATTGGACGATTAGGATCTTTTATACCTGCACGCGCTCTCACTACAGCATCTGACACAAGATCAACCGCTTTATCTTGCCCTACGACACGTTCATGTAAGATATCACTTAAGTTTAATAATTTTTCTCTTTCTGTTTCGACTAATTTAGAAACTGGAATACCTGTCCATTGGCTTACAATATCTCCAATTTCCTCATCAGAAACAACTTCGCGAATCATGCGTTCATTATCGCCTTGTTCATCATGGAAAGCTTCTTCGTATTCTTTTAATTCTTTTTCTAATTGTGGAATCGTACCATATTGTAATTCTGCTGCTTTTTCATAATTACTTTCTGTTTGCGCATCTTCTAAAGCTTGACGACTACGATCTAATTCAGCACGTTTTTCTTGAACTTTCGCGATTTTTTCTTTTTCTTGTTCTACACGAGATTGTAATGACGCTTGTTTTTCTTTTTCATTTGAAAGTTCTTCTTGTAATTCTTCTAATCGATGTTTACTTGCATTATCTGATTCATTTTTTAATGCACTTTCTTCAATTTCTAATTGCATAACACGGCGATTAACTTGGTCTAATTCAGTTGGATTTGATCCCATTTCTGTTCGGATAGTTGCACAAGCTTGGTCGACTAAATCAATTGCTTTATCTGGTAAAAATCGATCAGTAATATAACGATCTGATAATTCTGCTGCTGCTACTAAAGCACGGTCTTGAATACGCACACCATGATAAACTTCATAGCGTTCTTTTAAACCACGTAAGATTGAAATTGTATCTTCTACGTCAGGTTCACTTACACCTACTTTTTGGAATCGACGTTCTAAGGCTGAATCTTTTTCAATATATTCTCTATATTCATTTAATGTTGTAGCACCGATACAATGCAATTCACCACGAGCTAACATTGGTTTTAACATATTACCAGCATCCATTGCACCATCTGTTTTACCAGCACCAACTAACATGTGAATTTCATCGATAAATAGGATAATACGTCCATCTGATTCTTTCACTTCTTTAAGTACTGCTTTAAGACGTTCTTCAAATTCGCCTCTAAATTTTGCACCTGCAACTAATGCACTTAAATCTAATTCAAAAATAGTTTTATCTAGCAATGATTCCGGCACATCTTTACGTACAATACGTTGTGCTAATCCTTCTACAATTGCAGTTTTACCTACACCAGGCTCTCCAATTAATACTGGGTTATTTTTAGTTTTACGGCTTAAAATTCGAATGGTATTACGGATTTCTTCATCTCTACCAATAACTGGATCCATTTTGCCTTGGCGAACTTCTTCTACTAAATCTCTACCATATTTCTCTAAAGCTTCATAATTTACTTCTGGATTTTGTGAAGTCACATGATTTCCCCCTCTAACTTTAGTAATAATTTCTTTGACTACTTCTTCTTTATTTCCTACAAATTGTTGTGTTGTTTCATCAATGTCCATAGCAGCACGTAAAATATGTTCCATTGAGATATATTCATCTTCATATTCTTTCATATATGACTCAGCTTTATTTAATAATTCGTTTGCTTTTGAGCCAATATATTGTCCATATTGAACATTATCACCTTGTACTGATGGATAGTGTTTTAATTTTTCACTATACGCTTGATTTAGTTGATCAGTGTCTATATTTGCACGTTCTAAAATACTTTTAAACAAGCTTTCGTCTTCTTCTAAAGTTCCTTTTAGTATTGCTTCAATTTCAATATTTTGTAATTCATTTTCTTTACTTAATTCAATTGCTTTTTGCAAAGCTTCTTGTACTTTATAAGTCATTTGATTGATATCCAAATGTATTCACCCCTACTTTTTGTATAAGAGTATGGTCAAATACTCCTTCGTTTGACTTTGACTTTCTTTGACCTTAATTACATTATAGACCTTCTTTACTAATTAATCAACACTTTTACTCATCTTTTTAACAATTCAATAAATCCTATCATATCAAGCATTCATTTACGTTTCATTCATTACTTATCATATTACCTTACTATTTAAACATTGTTACCTTAATTTTTTCTTAAATGCTAAAAAAGGATTAACTTTGTGAGCATCCTCAACTAGTTAATCCTTTTTAATTATTTATTTTTTAGTCATATTTTTTAGTATTTCATCCGATAATGCTTGTACCCCACTATGTTCTAAGTGCACACCATCAGATGCAAAATATTCAGTGTGACCGGCAGAACGTTTATACCAGTCTACTAAAACAACATTTTTATGTCGCTTAGCTGCGTCTGAAAGTTGTTTATTTACATTATCTTGCCAGCTTCTCGGTACCCTTGTATTAACTAAATATATTTTAGCTTTACCAAATTTACTAATAAGTTGATCAAGCTCATCTTGAGTAAAATCTCCATTTGTACCAAGTTCTAATACAACTTGATTTGATGGTTTATTATAATTAGTATAATTATTTGCAACTATCAGGGCTTCTTGTAAATGACGACCTACTTTACCATCTATAGTTGCTTTAGGAACTTGAGATTTAAATTCTTCACCAATATCTACCATAACTGAATCGCCAATAAGTAATGGGCTGATATTTGTGTAAACTTTATCTTTATTCTCACTCTTACTTGTTTGTCCATTTAACTTAATATTTTCACCGGGCATCATTTTGACTAAATATTTATCAGCAGTACTTGTATTAAAACTGTTTGCTTTATTTGCAATTTCATCTTTTCCAAATCGATCAAATGCACCCATAAATATTAATAACAATGGAATCACAGCTATGATAGTAACTATTGTTCTTATAAATTTAGGTCTACGTAATCGGTCAAAAGAAAATGCGCTTAACCCTTCACGTCTAAATGGTGTTTCAATATAACGATAAGATAATTCTGCAAACGCCACAGTTAATAGTATATCTAAGATATATACATATATTGGTAACTGACCATCAACAAAATGTATATGTAGAAAACTAATGACGGCGAAATGCCATAAGTATAAACTATATGAACGTTTTCCGATATACACTAACAAAGGATGTCCTAAAAATTTAGCAATCATTGTAGATGGGTGAACGACACTTGCAATAACAAATAATGTCACTAAAGATATCAAATAAAACCCACCATTGTATATCCAATCACTATCGTCATTAACTGTAAAGAATAAAATAATTAAGATAAGTAGGCTACCTATACCAATACCATCTATTGCACGACGTAATCGTTGTGGTGGATTAGCTTTTAATTTAAATGGTGGCCAAACAAATGCTAATATGACGCCTAATAATAATGTTTGTAAACGAGTATCTGTACCAAAATAAACACGTGAATATCCCACATTTGGTTGTGATATAATGACCATTTCTAATAAAGAGGCCAATGATACTATCCAAAATATAAGTGTCACATTACGATATTTTTTAATCGTAAGTAATAATATCACTAAAACGAATGGGAAAAATAAATAAAATTGTTCTTCGATAGCAAGAGACCATAAATGTTTAAGAGGCATGAATGAAAATTGTTCAAAATAGTTAACATCTTTAGCGATATACCACCAATTTGAAACATAAAATAACGCCGCAATAATATCATGTTTAACTCTAATAATTTGTTGAGGTTCAAATAATAAGGTCGCAATACCTACTGTTATTAATAAAGCTATCACCGCTGGCAGTAGACGTTTTATGCGTCTAATCCAAAATTGTTTAAGATTAATAATTCCTTTTTCTTCATACTCTCTCAAAAGTAAACTTGTAATTAAGTATCCTGAAATGACGAAGAAAGTATCTACGCCAATAAAACCACCAGTTAGCCACTTTCTATTCAAATGATATATAATGATGCCTAATACGGCAATTGCTCTTAGACCATCTAAACCAGGCATATAGCGCATTTTTATTTTATCATGAACGCCCTTTTCTAAATTTTGTTTCATTGTTCACATTCTTTCCCTATTAAATAATAAATTTTCAATAAATTCATTAGATATAAAAGCACTAAAATCAGAATAACAATAAAGTTAATTATAGAAATTTGTATGTATGATTGGTCATTCTATAGTCTATGAATTTAATACACTGTATAATATGATTCTGTGTTTTATACTAAGTTGACTGAAAATTTGATATACAATTAAATAAAATATAAATTCATTTTCATTGATTAATTCTTAATTGTTGAAAATTATACTTTTCTTAAGATATAAGTCTTATGTATTGTAGTATAACCTAGAAGTAAATTCAATTTATATTACAATTGTGTCATTTCTTTTTTACTCATTTAAAAATAAAATTGTCACATTCTTATATATTAAAAAAGAGAGTAGAAGAAAAATTCATCCCCTACTCTCTATTAAATATTATATGAAGCTCTTCATAATAAAGAGCTTCATACAATTAATGCTGTCGAGCTCACTTAAATTTATCCAACGCCTAATGCGATTTTTGCATATCTAGACATCATATCTTTATTCCATGGCGGATTCCAAACAATATTAACTTCTGTATCTTGAATCTCTGGAATTTCGGCTAATACTGTCTTAATTTGATCGATGATTTGTGGTCCAAGTGGACAGCCCATAGATGTAAGTGTCATCTCTACAGTACATAATCCTTCATCATCAACATTTACTTTATATACTAAACCTAAATTAACAATGTCTATACCTAATTCAGGGTCAATTACCATTTCCAAAGCGCCAAGGATACTATCTTTTAATGCTTCTTCCATTAGTATCACCTCTCAATAATTATCTTTACACTAATATATCAAATATCCGACAAAACGCCAATAAAATGCTATGATACAAATAAACTAATATTTATGAACTGTAATGCAAGGAGATATTTATGAAACCTTATTTAATTTGTTTAGATTTAGATGGAACATTATTAAATGATAATAAAGAAATTAGTGATTATACAAAAAAAGTTTTAACTTCCTTACAAAAACAAGGTCATTACTTGATGATTGCAACTGGACGTCCTTATCGTGCAAGCCAAATATATTATCATGAACTTAACATGAATACACCTATTGTTAATTTTAATGGTGCCTATGTTCATCATCCAAAAGCAGATGACTTTGAAACCAAACATGAGGTATTAGATGTAGACATCGCTAGAAGTATGATAGAGGCACTTCAAAAAGCTAATGTTACAAACATTATTGCTGAAGTGAGAGACAGTGTCTTTATCAATGACCATGATCCTCGATTATTTGAAGGTTTTTCAATGGGCAATCCTAAAATCCAAACAGGCAATTTATTAGAAAAACTTGATGAATCTCCAACTTCCATATTAGTGGAAGCTGAAGAAGTGAATATCACACGTATTAAACAAATGTTAACTCGTTTTTATGCTGAAAATATTGAACATCGTCGTTGGGGTGCACCTTTTCCTGTTATTGAAATCGTAAAACGAGGTATTAGTAAAGCTCGTGGCATTGACTATGTTAAATCATATTTAAATATAGATTCTTCTAATATTATTGCATTTGGAGATGAAGATAATGATTTAGAAATGATTAAATATGCTCAATACGGAATTGCTATGGACAATGGTTTAGATGATTTAAAACATATCGCTAATCATATCACTTATTCCAATAACGAAGATGGAATTGGGCGTTACCTAAATGAATTTTTCAAACTAGAAATACCTTATCAATAATAAAAATGAGAGTACTTAAAGTAAGATTCTAAAAATTATAATTGTATCTCACTTGTTTACTTCTTAGTTATGGAGGATATGTATGGCTAAAATTATTATAGTTGGTGCTGTTGCTGGAGGCGCAACATGTGCAAGTCAAATTCGTCGCTTAGATAAAGAAAGCGACATTATCATTTTTGAAAAAGATCGAGATATGAGTTTTGCTAATTGTGGTTTACCTTACTATATTGGACATCTCGTTTCTGATCGTCATCAAATATTGCCTATTACACCAGACATTTTTAAAGAGAAGAAAAATATTGTAGTTAAAACACATCATGAAGTAATTGAAGTAAACGATCAACAACATGTCGTACGTGTATTAAATCATCAAACAGGCGAAACATTCGACGAAACTTATGACAAATTAATCTTAAGTCCTGGCGCTAGTGCGAATACTCTTGGATTTACTAATAATTTTACTTTCACTCTAAGAAATGCAGAAGATATGGACCAAATCGATCAATATATTTCTCGTCATAAAGCTAAGCGAGCATTAGTTGTCGGTGCTGGTTACATTTCATTAGAAGTATTAGAAAACCTTTATCAACGTGGTCTTGATGTGACATGGATTCATCGTTCAGATAAAGTCAATAAATTAATGGACCAAGATATGAATGCAGCCATTTTTAGCGAAATTGATCAAAGAAACATTTCATATAGATTAAATGAAGAAATTGAATCAATTCAAGCGCATACTGTTTATTTTAAATCTGGTATACATGAAGATTTCGATATCATTATTGAAGGTATAGGAACTCATCCTAATTCATCATTTTTACGTTCATCAAATATTCATATAGATAAACAAGGTTTTATTCCTGTTGATGATTGCTTTAAAACAAATATACCTGATATTTATGCTCTAGGTGATGTCATCACCTCACATTATCGCCATGTAAATATGAATGCTCAAGTACCTTTAGCTTGGGGTGCTCATCGTGCAGCAAGTATTATAGCAGAACAACTCTCAGGTAATAAACATATTACATTTAAAGGTTTTCTTGGTTCAAATATTGTAAAATTTTTTGACTACACTTTTGCGAGCGTAGGAATAAAACCTGAAGAATTAAGTCTATTTAATTATGAGATGGTTGAAATTAAGTCTGGTGCACACGCAGGATATTACCCAGGTAATACACCCCTACACTTACGTGTCTATTTTAATAAAGACAATAGACAATTAATACGCGCCGCAGCAGTTGGAAAACAAGGCGCCGATAAACGTATTGATATTTTATCAATGGCTATGATGAATCAACTTACAGTAGATGAATTGGCTGAATTTGAAGTTGCCTATGCGCCTCCTTATAGTCATCCTAAAGATTTAATCAATATGATTGGTTACAAAGCACGCAATATATAAAGAGTCCGGGACATAAAGTATCTAGATAAGTGAAAAAAGACAATTTCTATTGAAATAATATAGAAATTGTCTTTTTTATAATTTTTTTGATTATTTTCAGCTCGTTGAGCTGTTACTTTTCTTATA
>OFLO01000046.1_pt1 | contig 95751 bp, 86 predicted proteins | sample 1540831 | NCBI WGS metagenome assembly OFLO01 (sample SAMEA4413049, study PRJEB24355) | metagenome | biome: human; feature: gut; material: faeces | place: United Kingdom | collected 2010 | reverse complement strand
CACAGAAGTTAAGCTCCTTAGCGCCGATGGTAGTCGGACTGACGTTCCGCTAGAGTAGGACGTTGCCAGGCAAATATCGTATGGATGCGATGAGCCTAATCGAGACCGAAAGGTCTCTTTTTTTATATGAAAAGAGTTCTAAAAAAGAAAGTATTGATAAATAAATTAGCTACTTAATAACTTTTATAAGAGGTAATTTCATTTGTGGCTTATAAAGGTTAAGTAGCATATCTAACCTTAAATGCTTTAATTACTGTAATGTATCGTAACAATAATTAAAGCATTTTAAAGTTTCTTAAAGTCTAGTATTTATATAACGAGTGAATGAATTAATGTATTAACATGGTCTTCTAATTCTTCTTTTTTTATCCCCCCAAATCCTAAAATAAATTTTGGATAAGCTTTAGAATAATTTTCGTAATGATAAGGTTTTAATTTTAAATTATTTTTTTTCGCATTTTTTAAACATTGTTTCATCGACAATCCATTATTAACAGTTATTGTAAAATGCATTCCAGTTAGTGCGCCTTCAATCTTTATTTGAGTATTGTATGGCTTTAATCGTTTTAAAATATAATCAAGTTTATCTCTATAAATCTTTCGCATTTTATTCAAATGTCTTTCAAATTTCCCACTTATCATGAATTGAGCAACCATGTGTTGAATGTGCACTGGCACTGTATTTCCTTCTTTATATTTTTGATTATTATATTTGTTCATTAAATTTTGTGGCAAAACAATATATGCAATCCTACAGCTTGGATATAAAGATTTTGAGAAAGTACTAATATAAATGACTTTTCCTTTTGTGTCTAAACTTTGTAATGCAGGTATGGGTTTGCCAAAATATCTAAATTCTGAATCATAATCATCTTCAATAATATATCTTTGCTTTGCTTGATGCGACCAATTGATTAATTGCGTTCTTTTTTTTAAATTGGTGACATAACCAGTTGGAAATTGATGAGAAGGTGTTATATATAAAATATTGTTATTTGTATGTAAAATAGGATCGATTTGTATTCCATTTTGTTCAACTGGTACCTGAATATAACTTATACCTTTTTTATCAAGCGTATGTTTAATTGGTGGATAACTTGGCTGTTCAATAATAAACTCTTCTTTTTTTAGTAAATTGGTTATCATATCGAGTAACTGGCTTGTTGATGATCCAATAATAACTTGATTTGGGTGACAAGTGACGCCACGACTATTAAATAAGTAATGTGAAATTTGTTGCCTTAAAATATATTCTCCTTGACGCTCACCTCGTTGTAATAGTGATAGCTGATGATCTTCAAAAACGTCTTTCGCATATTTTCTAAAAATATGCATAGGAAAACTTTCAGAATCAATTTCAGCTAAATTAAAAGCATATTTATATTGTCGTTGCTTCTTTTCTAAGTTATCAGTGTTTAATTGATTTGTTTGTCGATGTATCACTGGCAATGATTCTATATCGGAAACGAAGTATCCAGATCTAGGTTTCGAATAAATGAAACCTTCATCTACAAGTAATTGATATGCATGTTCTATTGTAGTGTGGCTAACAGATAAATAGTTACTTAACTGTCGTTTAGATGGAAATCTATCATTTGATTGATATTGACCTTCGATAATTTGATTTTTTAACTTTTCATATAACGATAAATAAAGTGGTTGATTTACTTTCAATTAACTGACCCCTATCTTTATGTACAAATTGAACCTTTTTAAATATCAGTTTATCTCGTAAAATATATTTAATCAATAAGAAAAGGGGTAAGTAGTATGTCTAAAATAGTAGGATCAGATCGAGTGAAAAGAGGAATGGCTGAAATGCAAAAAGGCGGTGTCATTATGGACGTCGTTAATGCAGAACAAGCGAAAATTGCTGAAGAAGCCGGAGCTGTTGCCGTAATGGCATTAGAGCGTGTACCATCAGATATTCGTGCTGCTGGTGGTGTTGCACGTATGGCAAACCCTAAAATAGTTGAAGAAGTTATGAATGCTGTTTCAATTCCTGTTATGGCTAAAGCCAGAATTGGTCATATTACAGAAGCGAGAGTTTTAGAATCGATGGGTGTTGACTATATAGATGAGTCTGAAGTGCTAACACCTGCAGACGAAGAATATCATTTAAGAAAAGATCAATTTACAGTTCCTTTTGTGTGTGGCTGTCGTAACTTAGGTGAAGCAGCACGACGCATTGGTGAAGGTGCGGCGATGTTGCGTACGAAAGGTGAACCTGGTACTGGTAATATAGTTGAAGCTGTTCGTCATATGCGACGTGTTAATTCTGAAGTTAGCCGTTTAACAGTTATGAACGATGATGAAATTATGACATTTGCAAAAGATTTGGGTGCACCTTATGAAGTATTAAAACAAATTAAAGATAATGGACGTCTTCCTGTAGTTAATTTTGCAGCTGGTGGTGTTGCTACGCCTCAGGATGCAGCACTAATGATGGAATTAGGTGCAGATGGTGTATTTGTTGGTTCAGGTATATTTAAATCTGAAGATCCTGAAAAATTTGCTAAAGCTATCGTTCAAGCTACTACACATTATCAAGATTATGAGTTAATTGGAAAATTGGCAAGTGAGCTAGGTACGGCTATGAAAGGTCTAGATATTAATCAAATTTCACTAGAAGAAAGAATGCAAGAGCGTGGTTGGTAATGATTAAAATTGGTGTTTTAGCCTTACAAGGTGCTGTACGTGAACATATTCGTCATATTGAATTAAGTGGTTATGAAGGCATTGTTATAAAAAGAGTAGAGCAGCTAAATGAAATTGATGGTCTAATATTACCTGGTGGCGAGTCAACAACATTACGTCGTTTAATGGATTTATATGGATTTAAAGAAAAGTTACAACATTTAGATATGCCAATGTTTGGAACATGTGCTGGATTAATCGTTCTTGCAAAAAATGTTGAAAATGAGTCTGGTTATTTAAAGAAATTAGACATAACTGTTGAGCGTAATTCATTCGGTAGACAAGTCGATAGCTTTGAATCTGAACTTGATATTAAAGGGATAGCAAATGATATTGAGGGAGTATTTATTAGAGCACCTCATATTGCTAAAGTGGATAACGGAGTGGAAATACTTAGTAAAGTTGGAGATAAAATAGTAGCCGTCAAACAAGGACAATATCTCGGTGTTTCTTTCCATCCAGAACTAACTGATGATTATCGTATCACTAAGTATTTTATTGAACATATGATTAAACATTAATCATTTTGTAATATTTGATTTTCAAATTACTTTCTATCAAATTTAACAATTTATTTTGAAAGAAGTTTTATAAATTGTAGATTATTTTACTCTACGTATGCGATAACGATTGATTGTTCTAATTATTTGTCAAAATTCTAATATTTAAATCATTTAAAACATACTAAGATTAGCTATGAAGAAATCTATGACGATAGATTTTTTCATAGCTATTTTTTATAGTTATAGAGAGAAGTAGACTGTCCAGACTCTTGGATTTTAAATCCGTATAAAAAACAAGTCAGCTTTACTCTCGCCTTTTGAAATTCGTTGGTAGTATGTTGGGTTCTTGAAACCGTGTATAGGAAAATGAAATGAGAAAGGTTAAGTAAAGTAATGCTTATTTTAATTATAAGTACTTGACTAATCGTAGGAAGAAGTCTGGGACAAACACTTGTCTCAGGCTTTTTCAATACATTGACAGATTGAGTGTCATTGAAGAAGCTCGGAATTTAGAAAAATGTATCTTTACGATTTGAATTAAAATAAAAGCAAGAGAAACAAAACGTTACTCTTGCTTAAATCTACGTATGTTATTAGATGAAGAATCCTGCAATAGCCGCTGATATAAACGAAACAAGTGTTGCACCAAATAATAATTTTATTCCGAAACGAGCAACAACGTCACCTTTTTCATCATTCAATGATTTAATAGCTCCTGAAATAATACCAATTGAACTAAAGTTTGCGAATGATACTAAGAAGACAGAGGTAATTCCTTTAGCATGTTCCGATAATCCAGTCGCTTTACCTAAATCTTGCATTGCTACAAATTCATTAGATAGTAATTTTGTAGCCATTACTGAACCAGATTGAACTGCATCTTGCCATGGTATTCCAGTTAAAAAAGCGAAAGGTGCAAAAATAAATCCAATAAGCGTTTGGAAGTTCCATTTAATAGCACCGCCAGACACAAAGCTTAAGATTCCACTCACCATTCCATTTAATAAAGCAATAATTGCAATATAACCTATTAGCATAGCGCCTACAATAACTGCTACTTTAAATCCATCTAGTATATACTCCCCAAGCATTTCAAAGAAAGATTGTTTTTTTGTTTCGTTCTCATCAATTAATAATTTGTCGTCTTCCTCATTGACTTTATAAGGATTAATGATAGATGCAATGATAAAACCACCAAACAAGTTAAGCACTACTGCAGTCACAACATATTTTGGTTCAATAAGTGTAAAATAAGCGCCTATAATTGATGCTGATACTGTTGACATCGCTGAAGCAGTTAATGTATATAAGCGTTGTTTAGGTATGTAAGGTAATTGTTTTTTTAATGAGATAAAGACTTCAGATTGTCCTAGAATTGCTGCTGCGACCGCATTGTAAGATTCTAAACGGCCCATTCCATTAATCTTTGAAATTAAAAATCCCAGTAAGTTAATAATTAGTGGCAGTATTCGTGTATATTGTAATATACCTATCAATGCTGAAATAAAAACAATAGGTAACAAAACGCTAAAGAAGAATGGTGGTTGTTTAGGATCAACAAATTTAAAGCCACCAAATACAAAATTGACACCGACCGCTGCTTTAGCTAATAAATAATTAAAACCATCTGAAATACCCCCAATAACTGAAATTCCCAAATTAGTTTTGAGTAATATAAATGCAAATATTAATTGAATTACTAATAGTAATCCAACATATCGCCAGCGAATATTTTTTCTGTCTGAACTAAATAAAACTGCTAGTGCTAAAAAGAAAATGATTCCTAATATCCCAATCACAATATGCATATTTTTTCATTCCTTTAAATTTTTTCTATTTTCTATCATACAACAAAATGAACACGCTAACATCATTAATTTGAAATTTTAAAATCAAATTGGTTGAAAAAGGTCAAAGATGGTCATATAATATAGTCAAAGAAGGTCAAAAAAGAGGTGATATCTATGCACAATATGTCTGACATCATAGAACAATACATTAAGCGGTTATTTGAAGAAGCAGATGAAGATGTTGTAGAAATACAACGCGCTCATATTGCTCAACGTTTCGATTGTGTTCCTTCTCAACTTAACTATGTTATTAAGACACGTTTCACCAATGAACATGGTTATGAAATTGAAAGTAAACGTGGTGGCGGTGGCTACATTCGAATCACTAAAATTGAAAATAAAGATGCAACAGGTTATATTAATCACTTACTACAATTAATAGGTCCATCTATTTCTCAACAACAAGGGTATTATGTCATAGATGGTTTGTTAGATAAAGGTTTGATTAATGAAAGAGAAGCTAAAATGATACAGACCATTATCGATAGAGAAACTTTAAAAATGGATGTTGTTGCACGCGATATTATAAGAGCTAATATCTTAAAACGATTACTACCAGTTATTAATTATTACTAGGTTAGGTGAGGTGTTTAAAATTGCTTTGTGAAAATTGCCATTTTAATGAAGCGGAAGTTAAACTTACTGTTAAAGGTATAGATAGTACGCATGAAAAATGGGTATGTTCAGTATGTGCCCAAGGAGAAAATCCCTGGTTACATTCTAACGATGATAATACGTATCATACACACCAAGACGATATAGAAGAAGCATTTGTGGTGAAACAGATACTTCAACACCTTGCTGCAAAACATGGTATTAATTTTCATGAGATGGCATTTAAAGAAGAAAAAAGATGCCCAACATGTCAGATGACACTTAAGGATATTGCACATGTTGGTAAGTTTGGGTGTGCTGACTGTTATGCTACGTTTAAAGAAGACATCATTGATATAGTTCAACGTGTTCAAGGTGGTCAATTTGAGCATGTAGGAAAAACACCACAATCATCGTATAAGAAACTTGCAATAAAAAAGCAAATTGAAGAAAAATCAAAATATCTAAATAAATTGATAAATGATCAAGAGTTTGAAGAGGCAGCGATTGTTCGTGATGAAATTAAAGCTTTAAAAAGTGAAAGCGAGGTGTCTCATGATGAGTAATATCCATACTAATATTAGTGAGTGGATGAAGATGTCTGAGGAGACACCTGTTATTATTTCTTCTAGAATTCGATTAGCTAGAAATCTTGAAAATCATGTCCATCCACTTATGTTCCCTTCAGAGCAAGAAGGATATCGAGTGATTAATGAAGTTCAAGATGTGCTTCCCAACTTAACTTTAAATCGTTTAGATACGATGGATCAACAAAGTAAAATGAAATTGGTTGCGAAACATCTTGTAAGTCCTGAACTAGTGAAACAACCTGCTTCAGCAGTAATGTTAAATGATGATGAATCGGTAAGTGTCATGATAAACGAAGAAGATCATATACGAATACAGGCTCTAGGAACTGATTTATCGCTAAAGGATTTATATCAACGTGCTTCTAAAATTGATGATGAATTAGATAAAGCGTTAGACATTAGTTATGATGAGCATTTAGGATATTTAACTACCTGTCCTACTAATATTGGTACAGGAATGCGTGCAAGTGTGATGTTACATTTACCTGGACTCTCCATTATGAAAAGAATGAACAGAATTGCACAAACAATTAACCGTTTTGGATTTACAATTCGAGGTATATACGGAGAAGGGTCACAAGTATATGGTCATATTTATCAGGTTTCAAATCAACTTACATTAGGGAAAACAGAAGAAGCCATCATCGATAACTTAACTGAAGTCGTAAATCAAATTATAAATGAAGAAAAGCAAATAAGAGAAAGACTTGATAAACACAATCCTGTAGAGACACTAGATAGAGTTTATCGATCATTAGGTGTACTACAAAACAGTAGAATTATTTCTATGGAAGAAGCCTCATATCGTTTAAGCGAAGTGAAACTAGGTATTGATTTGAATTATATTTTGCTTGAAAATTTTAAATTTAATGAATTAATGGTAGCAATACAGTCGCCATTTTTAATAGATGACGAAGATAATAGAACAGTAAATGAAAAAAGAGCTGATTTATTAAGAGAGCATATAAAATAGGAGGTATTTATACATGTTATTTGGTAGATTGACAGAGCGTGCACAACGTGTGTTGGCACATGCACAAGAAGAAGCAATTCGTTTGAACCATTCTAATATTGGAACAGAACATCTTTTGCTTGGTTTAATGAAAGAGCCAGAAGGTATAGCTGCAAAGGTATTAGAAAGTTTTAATATTACTGAAGATAAAGTCATCGAAGAAGTTGAAAAACTTATCGGTCACGGTCAAGAGCAAATGGGCACACTACATTATACACCGAGAGCAAAAAAAGTAATTGAACTGTCTATGGATGAAGCTCGAAAGCTACATCATAACTTTGTAGGAACAGAGCATATTCTATTAGGTTTAATTAGAGAAAATGAAGGTGTTGCAGCACGTGTGTTTGCAAACCTAGATTTAAATATTACTAAAGCACGTGCCCAAGTTGTAAAAGCTTTAGGAAGTCCAGAAATGAGTAATAAAAATGCGCAAGCTAATAAGTCTAATAACACGCCTACATTAGATGGATTAGCTAGAGATTTAACTGTTATTGCTAAAGATGGAACGTTAGATCCAGTTGTAGGACGAGATAAAGAGATTACTCGTGTAATTGAAGTTTTAAGTCGTCGTACTAAAAATAATCCTGTGCTAATTGGTGAACCCGGTGTTGGTAAAACAGCAATTGCTGAGGGACTTGCGCAAGCAATTGTTAAAAATGAAGTACCAGAAACTTTAAAAGACAAACGTGTAATGTCATTAGATATGGGTACAGTCGTAGCTGGCACTAAATATCGTGGTGAATTTGAAGAAAGATTGAAAAAAGTAATGGAGGAAATTCATCAAGCTGGTAATGTTATTCTATTTATCGATGAACTTCATACTTTAGTTGGTGCTGGTGGCGCAGAAGGAGCAATTGATGCATCTAATATTTTAAAACCTGCTTTAGCTCGCGGAGAATTGCAATGTATAGGTGCCACAACATTAGATGAATATCGTAAAAATATAGAAAAAGACGCTGCACTAGAACGTCGTTTCCAACCAATTCAAGTGGATGAACCTACAGTTGAAGACACGATTGAAATCTTAAAAGGATTACGTGACCGTTATGAGGCTCATCACAGAATTAATATTTCAGATGAAGCTTTAGAAGCGGCTGCTAAATTGAGTGATCGCTATGTTTCAGATCGTTTCTTGCCCGATAAAGCCATTGACTTAATTGATGAGGCAAGTTCAAAAGTTAGACTTAAAAGTCATACAACTCCAAGTAATTTAAAAGAGATTGAACAAGAAATTGATAAAGTAAAAAATGAAAAAGATGCTGCAGTTCATGCCCAAGAATTTGAAAATGCCGCTAATTTAAGAGATAAGCAATCTAAACTTGAAAAGCAATATGAAGATGCTAAAAATGAATGGAAAAATGCACAAGGTGGTTTAGATACTGCCTTATCTGAAGAAAATATCGCTGAAGTAATAGCTGGTTGGACGGGTATTCCTCTAACTAAAATTAATGAAACTGAATCAGATCGTTTATTGAATCTTGAAGATACACTTCATAAACGTGTCATTGGACAAAACGATGCTGTCAATTCAATTAGTAAAGCTGTTCGAAGAGCTCGTGCTGGTCTTAAAGATCCAAAACGTCCAATCGGTAGTTTTATTTTCTTAGGACCTACAGGTGTCGGTAAAACTGAATTAGCACGTGCTTTAGCTGAATCTATGTTTGGTGAAGATGATGCAATGATTCGCGTAGATATGAGTGAATTTATGGAGAAACATGCTGTCAGTCGATTAGTTGGTGCACCTCCAGGATATGTAGGACATGATGACGGCGGTCAATTGACTGAAAAAGTTAGACGTAAACCATACTCTGTCATTTTATTTGATGAAATTGAGAAAGCACATCCTGACGTTTTTAATATTCTTCTACAAGTTTTAGATGATGGTCATTTAACAGATACTAAAGGTCGTACTGTGGACTTCCGTAATACTGTGATTATTATGACTTCTAATGTGGGAGCTCAAGAATTACAAGACCAACGCTTTGCTGGTTTCGGAGGTGCTTCAGAAGGTAGTGACTACGAAACTGTCAGAAAAACAATGATGAAAGAATTAAAAAATTCATTCCGACCAGAATTCTTAAACCGTGTTGATGACATTATTGTCTTCCATAAACTTACAAAAGATGAATTAAAAGAAATTGTTACAATGATGGTAAATAAACTTACACACCGTCTTTCAGAGCAAAATATTAATATTGTTGTTACTGATAAAGCGAAAGAAAAAATTGCAGAAGAAGGATATGATCCTGAATATGGTGCTAGACCACTCATTAGAGCAATTCAAAAAACGGTTGAAGATAATTTAAGTGAATTGATTTTAGATGGAAATAAAATTGAAGGTAAAGAAGTAACAATTGATCATGATGGTAAAGAATTTAAGTATGATATTCATGAAAGTACAACCAAAAAAGAAACAACAGAATCATAATTAAATTTTTATAACTTTAATTTCACATATTGAATTACTACAATTATAACGTTAAATATTAAATTAAAAAGAGTGAGATAGAAAGCTTAAGTAATTCGCTGTCTCACTTGGCAATGAGGACTAGAGTTGAAAATTGAGATTAGACTAAGTAAAACTCGGTTGTCAATTGCCAATAAATAAAATGCCTGGGACAATCGTTGTCTCAGGCATTTTATTTACTAAGATAAGTAACACTTGAATGAGGGAAATCAATTTGAAATTTTTAATGACATACTTAACAATATTTGTTAATCATAATATTTTAGTTCATTACTAAATAATTAATCGCTTTTAATCATTGGTTCACGTATTAAATGAAAACAGTATTATGAGATTTTTCATAGGTTATTGTTTTAATTCTTATTAATTATCGATGACATGATTATCTTTATAATATTTTTTTATAAAATTAATAGACCACTAAATCAAAGGTTCCTAGTTTTTATTTAAAAATTCACTTATATTTTTGCTGAATCATCATTAAGGTAATTGCCAGAATGTATAAACAGATAAGCATATGATAAATGTTATAGGTTCATTATAGAAATATTATGAAAGGGTTATAGACTTATAAGTGTTATCAACATCATTATTTATTTTTAATTTGTCAGATTCAACTTGTCAGTTTAAAATAGATTTGTTCATATTAAATCGGAGGTGTCTCAATGGCCAAGAAAAAAGTAATATTCGAATGTATGGCATGTGGCTATCAATCTCCTAAGTGGATGGGTAAGTGCCCTAACTGCGGCGCGTGGAATCAAATGGAAGAAATAGTAGAAAAGGTTGCTCATCCTAAACATGGTGTAAAAACAAAAGAAACAGCAGGTAAGGTACAAAAGTTAAATAGTGTTAAGCATGAAGCTACCCCTAGACTACTTACAGAATCAAAGGAATTTAACCGCGTTTTAGGTGGAGGTATTGTAAGTGGTTCATTAGTACTAATAGGTGGAGACCCAGGTATTGGTAAGTCGACTTTATTGCTACAAATTTGTGCTGCGCTGTCACAAAATAAGAATGTTTTATATATTACTGGTGAGGAATCTATTAATCAAACTAAGTTGCGCGCTGATCGTTTGGAAGAAGATTCTAGTCATCTTAATGTTTTAGCCGAAACTGATTTAGAAGTGATACATCAAACTGTAAAAGAAGAGAGACCTGACTTACTTGTTGTTGATTCGATTCAAACAATCTATCATCCGGAAATTAGTTCTGCACCTGGATCGGTATCACAAGTAAGAGAGAGTACGCAGAGTTTAATGAACATTGCTAAACAGATGAATATTGCCACATTTATTGTGGGACACGTAACAAAAGAAGGACAAATCGCCGGACCAAGATTATTGGAACATATGGTTGATACAGTTCTTTATTTTGAAGGAGACGAGCATCACGCTTATCGTATCCTTAGAGCAGTAAAAAATAGATTCGGTTCTACAAATGAGATGGGGATTTTCGAAATGAAGCAAAGTGGATTAAAAGGTGTACTTAATCCTTCTGAAATGTTTTTAGAGGAACGTTCTACAAATGTTCCGGGCTCTACAATCGTCCCCACTATGGAAGGAACAAGACCACTACTCATTGAAGTCCAAGCGCTTGTTACACCAACTACATTTAATAATCCTAGACGAATGGCTACAGGTATAGATCATAATCGATTAAGTTTACTTATGGCGGTTCTAGAAAAAAAGGAAAACTATTTACTCCAACAACAAGATGCCTATATTAAAGTAGCAGGTGGCGTCAAATTAACAGAACCTGCTGTTGATTTAAGTATTATTGTTGCGACAGCATCAAGTTTTAAAGATCAAGCTGTTGATGGATTAGATTGTTTTGTGGGTGAAGTTGGATTAACAGGTGAAGTACGCAGAGTATCTCGCATAGAGCAACGTGTTCAAGAAGCGGCCAAACTAGGGTTTAAAAGAGCTATTATTCCACAGACAAATATTGGAGGTTGGACATTCCCAGAAGGCATCCAAGTCGTTGGTGTTTCATCAGTACATGAAGCTTTAAAATATGCATTACATTCAAAACCGAGGTAAGCCGTATTATTAAGCCATACTAGGATATAACATCAATGGAAGGAGGATATAAGTTGAATATAACAAAAGCAATTGTTGTAGCAATCTATATCATTGTTGGTGCAGCTCTTGGTGTTATAATTATACCCGAAGTTGTTAAAGATCTTGGCATTCATCATCATGCGGTTATCACTAATTATTATGTAGATAGTTTCATAGGTATTATTATATTTTTTATTATATTTGGATTATTCATTAATAAAGTAACATATGCTTTTAAACAATTTGAACAATTAATCATGAGACGCAGTGCGGTAGAAATATTATTTGCTACAATTGGTTTAATTATTGGTTTATTTATTTCAGTGATGGTTTCTTTTATCTTAGAAATGATAGGTAATTCCATATTAAATCACTTTGTACCTATGATTATCACTATTATTTTATGTTATTTAGGCTTTCAATTTGGTCTGAAAAAAAGAGATGAAATGCTTATGTTTTTACCAGAGAATATGGCACGTTCGATGTCTAATAATACACGAAGAGCGACACCTAAGATTGTAGATACAAGTGCAATTATCGATGGAAGGATATTAGATATTATACGTTGCGGATTTATCGATGGTGATATATTAATACCACAAGGCGTTATAAATGAATTACAAGTTATAGCGGATGCTAAAGATAGCGTGAAACGTGAAAAAGGTCAAAGAGGATTAGATATTTTGAATCAACTTTATGATTTAGATTACCCTACACGCGTTATACATCCAACTCAATCCCATAGTGATATAGATACATTATTAATTAAATTAGCACAACAGTATCACGCACATGTGATTACGACTGATTTTAATTTAAATAAAGTATGTCATGTTCAAGGAATTACTGCACTCAACGTTAATGATTTATCGGAAGCAATCAAACCTAATGTACATCAAGGCGACCAGTTAAGTATTTTATTAACGAAGATAGGTAAAGAGCCAGGACAAGGCGTAGGATATTTAGATGATGGTACAATGGTGGTTGTTGATAACGCGAAGAGTTACATTGGTCAACAGGTTGATTTAGAGGTCTTAAGTTTGTTACAAACATCATCAGGAAGAATTGTTTTTGCGAAATTTGTTGACTGAAAATTTAATAGATTATCTTTGTTAGAATAAGGGTTTCATGTGAAACGTACCTTACGAATTTAGGTGCTATATTTAATTGAAATATTTCAAATTGGTTTTATTTAACAGGTTATACATATTAAACATGTGACTTATCAAAGAGGCCTTTAAGTGCTACAATATTATTGAAATGTTAGGTGGATTAGAATATTCAATATTTAATCAAGTTATTCATCAAGGTATACTTTAGCGTATCCTTATCGTTTGAATAACTTTTTTAAAATTAAACGACTTACAATAAACTACTGCATTTATTTGCATATTTTGTTAGTGGTCATAGTTATCATTTTATTGATGTATAATTTGCAAAGTATTTTAATTAATATTTGGCTATTTATTATCCACACAATTAATAGTAGGAGTGAAAATAATGAGTGAACGTATCAGAGTAAGATATGCGCCAAGTCCAACAGGATATTTGCATATTGGTAATGCAAGAACAGCATTATTCAATTATTTATTTGCTAAACATTATAATGGTGATTTTGTTGTTCGCATCGAAGATACAGATAGTAAACGTAATTTAAAAGATGGTGAATCTTCACAATTCGATAATCTAAAATGGTTAGGTTTGGATTGGGATGAATCCGTCGATAAAGATAAAGGTTTTGGACCTTATCGTCAATCTGAACGTGCAGAAATCTATAATCCACTAATTCAACAGCTATTAGAGGAAGACAAAGCATATAAATGTTATATGACTGAAGAAGAGTTAGAAGCAGAGCGTGAAGCTCAAATTGCCCGTGGAGAGATGCCAAGATATGGTGGACAACATGCGCACTTAACAGAAGAACAGCGTCAACAGTACGAAGCGGAAGGGCGTAAACCATCAATTCGTTTCCGTGTGCCTAAAGATCAAACATATACGTTCAATGACATGGTTAAAGGAGAAATTTCCTTTGAATCTGACAATATCGGAGACTGGGTAATTGTAAAAAAAGATGGTGTTCCGACTTATAATTTTGCAGTTGCCGTAGATGATCATTATATGCAAATATCAGATGTTATACGTGGTGATGACCATGTTTCGAATACACCTAAGCAGTTAATGATATATGAAGCATTTGGATGGGAAGCACCTCGTTTTGGTCATATGTCACTCATTGTTAATGAAGAGCGTAAAAAGTTAAGCAAGCGGGATGGTCAAATCCTACAATTTATCGAGCAATATCGTGATTTAGGATATCTTCCAGAAGCATTATTTAACTTTATTACATTATTAGGTTGGTCACCTGAAGGTGAAGAGGAAATCTTTTCTAAAGAAGAATTTATAAAGATTTTTGATGAAAAACGCTTGTCTAAGTCTCCAGCTATGTTCGATAGACAAAAACTTGCTTGGGTTAACAACCAGTATATGAAAACAAAAGATACAGAAACAGTATTTGAACTTGCATTACCTCATTTAATCAAGGCTAATCTTATACCTGAAAACCCATCAGAAAAGGATAGAGAATGGGGACGTAAATTAATAGCGTTGTATCAAAAAGAAATGAGTTACGCTGGTGAAATTGTTCCATTATCAGAAATGTTCTTCCATGAAATGCCGGAACTAGGAAAAGATGAACAAGAGGTATTACAAGGAGAACAAGTGCCAGAACTAATGAACCATTTATATGGTAAATTAGAATCTTTAGAATCATTTGAGGCAACTGAAATTAAAAAAATGATTAAAGAAGTTCAAAAAGAAACTGGTATTAAAGGTAAACAATTATTTATGCCTATTCGTGTTGCTGTTACTGGACAAATGCATGGTCCTGAATTACCTAACACAATTGAAGTATTAGGCAAAGATAAAGTATTGTCACGCTTAAAAAAACTTGTTTAAATAAATAGGATTAGTTATTTATTTAATAAATATTAAGTCATAAAGTGTTTACGACTTGAAATTTTACAAGTGACAACATATGATTATAAATATAAAATGATTCAAAGGATTAGTAGTTAAATGTTTATGTGTCAGAGAGTGTGCGGGAGCTGTGAGCACATCATAAATATTAATGAATGCACCTTTGTTAATAAAAATAAATAATTGAGATGAGAATAGTAATAAATCAAATATGAGTATTGCTATTAAATGAAGAGTGGAACCGTGCGAGAGCGCCTCTAGCAACAAATGTTAGAGGTGCTCTTTTCATATTTTTAAACTATGCTATCAGTGATATTCCGTGTAGTGATTTAAACGTGTTGAAATTAATTTGATTAGACTAAGGGGGAGACGTTCGTGTTAAAAAGAATGAGAGACGATATAAAGATGGTGTTTGAACAGGATCCTGCAGCGCGCTCGACTTTAGAAGTAATAACTACTTACGCTGGATTACATGCAGTTTGGAGTCACTTAATTGCCCATAAATTATATAAAAATAGACGTTATGTAGCAGCCAGAATGATTTCTCAATTATCACGTTTTTTCACCGGAATCGAAATACATCCAGGTGCAAAAATTGGTAAGCGTTTATTTATCGACCATGGCATGGGTGTAGTTATTGGAGAAACATGTACAATTGGTGATAATGTCACTATTTATCAAGGAGTTACTTTAGGTGGTACAGGTAAAGAAAAAGGAAAGCGCCATCCTGATATTGGTGATAATGTGTTGATAGCAGCTGGATCTAAGATATTAGGTAATATAAAAATTGAATCAAATGTGAATATTGGAGCTAATTCTGTAGTATTACAGTCAGTTCCTAGTTATACAACTGTAGTAGGTATACCAGGTCACATTGTTAAACAAGAAGGTAGACGTATTGGTAAAACATTTGATCACCGTAACTTACCTGATCCACTTTTTGAACAAATTAAACACTTAGAAAGACAGCTTGAAAAAGCTAAGAATGGAGAGATTCAAGATGATTACATTATATAATACCTTAACACGTCGGAAAGAGACGTTTGAGCCCATTGAACCAGGTAAGGTCAAAATGTATGTATGTGGGCCGACAGTTTACAATTATATTCATATTGGAAATGCACGACCAGCTATTAATTATGATGTAGTCAGAAGATATTTCGAATATAAGGGATATGAGGTCATTTATGTTTCTAATTTCACAGACGTTGATGATAAACTCATTAATCGCTCTAAAGAACTCAATGAAAGTGTTCCTGAAATTGCTGAAAAGTATATTAAAGCTTTTTATGAGGACGTTGGTGCTTTGAATGTGAAAAAGGCTACATCTAATCCGCGTGTGATGCACCATATGGGTGAAATTATTGATTTTATCAAGGAATTAGTAGATGAAGGTTATGCATATGAAAGTGACGGTGATGTCTATTTTAGAACACGTCAATTTGATGGATATGGTAAGTTAAGTCATCAATCATTAGATGATTTGAAAGTTGGCGCTCGTATTGAAGCTGGAGAACAAAAAGAAGATGCGTTAGATTTTACTTTATGGAAGAAAGCTAAGCCAGGGGAAATTAGTTGGAATAGTCCGTTTGGTAAAGGTAGACCAGGTTGGCACATTGAATGTTCGGTAATGGCTTATCATGAACTAGGACCTACAATAGATATTCACGCAGGTGGTTCAGATTTACAATTTCCGCATCATGAAAATGAAATTGCTCAATCAGAGGCTCATAATCATGCTCCTTTCGCAAATTATTGGATGCATAATGGTTTTATTAATATTGATAATGAGAAAATGAGTAAGTCTCTAGGAAATTTCATTTTAGTTCACGATATCATTAAAGAAGTCGATCCAGACGTATTACGATTCTTTATGATTAGTGTGCATTATCGTAGCCCAATAAACTACAATTTAGAATTAGTAGGTGCGGCGCGAAGTGGTCTTGAACGTATACGTAATAGCTACAAGTTAATTGAGGAAAGAGAAGAAATTGCTACAGATTTGGAAGAACAATCAGAATATATACAACAAATAGATAAAATACTAAATCAATTTGAAACAGTAATGGATGATGACTTTAATACTGCTAATGCAGTAACTGCATGGTATGACTTAGCTAAACTTGCAAATAAATATGTATTAGAAAACACAACTTCAACAAAAGTTTTAAATAGATTTAAAGAAGTGTATAGCATTTTTAGTGACGTTCTTGGTGTACCACTTAAGAGTAAAGAAACAGAAGAGTTACTAGATGAAGACATTGAACAATTGATTGAGGAGCGTAATGAAGCACGTAAAAATAAAGATTTCGCTCGAGCAGATGAAATTAGAGATATGTTAAAAGCACGTCATATCATTTTAGAAGATACCCCACAAGGTGTAAGATTTAAACGTGGCTAAACATATGAATGTAAAACTTCTTAATCCTTTAACATTGGCATATATGGGTGATGCAGTACTTGATCAACATGTGCGTGAATATATCGTGCTAAAATTACAAAGTAAACCTCATCATTTGCACCAAGTATCGAAAAGTTATGTTTCAGCGAAAAGTCAAGCTAAGACTTTAGAGTATTTGTTAGGTATTGACTGGTTTACAGAGGAAGAGCTAAGTGTTTTAAAACGAGGACGTAACGCTAAAAGTTATACAAAAGCTAAAAATACTGACATTCAAACTTATCGTAAAAGCTCAGCGTTAGAAGCTGTTATCGGATTTTTATATTTAGACCATCAATCAGAACGCTTAGAAAACTTATTAGAAACAATTGTTAGGATAGTGGATGAAAGGTAGTGTGAATGTGGAAGATATAGTGATAGTAGGTAGACACGCAGTTAAAGAAGCAATTATATCAGGTCACGCCATAAATAAGATTTTGATTCAAGATGGTATAAAAAAGCAACAAATTAACGACATTTTAAAAAATGCAAAATCACAAAAATTAATTGTACAAACGGTACCAAAATCTAAATTAGATTTTTTAGCAAATGCACCTCACCAAGGTGTGGCTGCTTTAGTTGCCCCATATGAATATGCAAACTTCGATGAATTTTTACAAACACAAAAGAAAAAAGACCGTTATTCAACTGTTATCATTTTAGATGGTTTAGAAGATCCGCATAATCTTGGCTCTATATTAAGAACAGCAGATGCTTCTGGTGTTGATGCGGTTATTATACCTAAAAGACGATCAGTTGCGCTAACACAGACCGTTGCTAAAGCTTCTACAGGAGCGATTCAGCATGTTCCGGTCATAAGAGTTACTAATCTTTCGAAAACTATCGATGAATTAAAAGACAGCGGCTTTTGGATTGCGGGTACAGAAGCTAGTAATGCAACGGATTATAGAGATTTACAAGCAGATATGTCACTAGGTATTGTTATAGGTAGTGAGGGGCAAGGTATGAGCCGTTTAGTGAGTGATAAGTGTGATTTTCATATTAAGATTCCAATGGTTGGACATGTCAATAGCTTGAACGCTTCTGTGGCTGCAAGTTTAATGATGTATGAAGTATATCGTAAACGTCATCAGTTAGAGGAAAAGTCATGAAGAAAAGATACTTAATTATAGATGGCTACAATATGATTGGCCAATCCTCAACACTTAGCACTGTTGCTAAAGAGAATTTAGAAGAAGCTAGAGAGCAATTATTAGACACAATTGCCAACTACAATGCATTAATAGCAGATGAAATTGTCTGTGTATTTGATGCCTATGAACAGTCAGGGATAGAAAGGGAATACTTCTATCATGGCGTCAAAACAATCTTTACTAAAGAAAAAGAAACTGCAGATAGTTTTATAGAACGCTACGTGTATGAACTATATAATAAACACACGACACACATTACCGTTGTAACAAGTGATATGAGTGAACAACATGCTATTTTTGGTTCAGGTGCATATCGTATTTCTTCAAGAGAAATGTGGCGTGAATTAAAAGAAAATGAGGTTGTTGTTAACAAGTCACTTGATGATTTTAGCGAAAAGAAACCAAGAATTAGAATTCCGTTATCTAATGAGATACTTGAAGAATTTGAAAAGATTAGACGTGGCAATCAGAAAAAAGACTAATTTTGCTCTGTTGTGATTTTAGATAGATTTCATATAAACTAATTTCAACTTACTCGAAAGGTTAGATATATGAATCTGAATAAACAGCAACAAGAATATACAGCAATGTGTCTATCGCAAACAGAAAATAAATGTTCTGAAGAACTATTTGAGTCTTTAATAGAAGAACTAAAGCCACTGATTTACAAAAAAATAAGGTGTATCTCCCATAATAAGTATGACATTGAGGACATGTATCAAGAGATTGTTATTAAATTCTACCGTGCCTTGCATAAATTCGACCATCAACAAGGTGTACCAATAGAACACTATATTTACTTCTTAATTCGTTCGGTTAAATATGACTATCTTAGAAAAGTAAGAGCGAATTATAAACGTCAACCGCTACTTGTTAATGAATATATTGTTGAATATAATGCTACTTTGGCATTAAACGATATAGAAAGATCGATAATTAGAAAAGAATTAACATTAGCTTTTAAAAGAAGCGAAGACAAACTCAGTCGAATGGAAAGACGTATTATTCGATTACTACTTAATGATTACAAGCCAAAAGAGATTGCCATGGTTTTAAATTTAGAATCCAAAGTTGTTTATAATGCGATTCAACGTAGTAAATGGAAACTTAAAAGAAGTTTTAAATAAGAAAATAATATGTAAATAGTATACTGTATAGTGAGGAAATTATAGCGTGGCGTATAAGTTTGACATTTAATACAATACTTATGTATAGTATATTGGTATTATAATGAGTAAAGGTGAATAATTGTGAAGAAAGTACCTTTGAATTGTGAGAATTGTGGCAATCGGAATTACAATGTTCCTAAAAAAGAAGGCTCAGCAACGAGACTTACTTTAAAAAAATACTGTCCAAGATGTAACGCGCATACAGTTCATAAAGAATCAAAATAAGATGATATCAATTAATTGAATATGACTTTCATTAGAAAGTCATAGAGTGTGGAGGTCTTATGATGGCTAAAAAAGAAAGTTTCTTTAAAGGCGTTAAGTCAGAAATGGAAAAGACGAGTTGGCCAACTAAGGAAGAATTATTTAAATATACAATAATAGTTGTATCTACAGTGATATTCTTCTTAGTCTTTTTCTATGCCTTAGACATAGGAATTAATGCATTAAAACAATTATTTTTAGGTTAGGAGTGAAGACATGTCTGAAGAAGTAGGCGCTAAGCGTTGGTATGCTGTACATACCTATTCTGGATATGAAAATAAAGTTAAAAAGAATTTAGAAAAAAGAGTAGAATCTATGAATATGACTGAACAAATTTTCAGAGTTGTCATACCAGAAGAGGAAGAAACTCAAGTTAAGGACGGGAAAGCTAAAAAGCTTGTGAAGAAAACATTTCCTGGATATGTGTTAGTTGAGTTAATCATGACAGATGAGTCGTGGTATGTAGTTAGAAATACTCCTGGAGTTACAGGATTTGTCGGATCTGCAGGTGCAGGCTCAAAACCTAACCCACTACTTCCTGAAGAAGTACGCTTCATTCTTAAGCAAATGGGTCTTAAAGAGAAAACAATAGATGTTGAACTCGATGTTGGAGAACAAGTTCGTATCCAATCAGGTCCTTTTGCTAATCAAGTTGGAGAAGTACAAGAGATTGAAGCGGATAAATTCAAGCTTACTGTACTTGTGGATATGTTTGGTCGTGAAACACCTGTAGAAGTTGAATTTGACCAAATTGAAAAATTATAAAACCATTTTGTTTAAATTTATTCAAAACACATTTGAATAGATTAAAAAAGATATTCATTAAAAGAAAATAGAATTGTAGGTTAGAAAAGTATATTCCTTTATTTATAAGTGATGGATGTACATTAACAAACGATATGAATGTATAAAATAAAACAAATAATAATAGCGTAGTTAGTAAAGATGAAATTTTACTATTGATTTTTTATCAATATGAGTGTTAAAATAATGTGGTCGCGCTTTTATAGCGCTCATTTCGTCACGAAATGTTTAAGAGTGGGAGGGCAAAACTAAGCCCTGTGACCACATCACGATATCAAGGAGGTGCACATCGTGGCTAAAAAAGTAGAAAAAGTAGTTAAATTGCAAATTCCTGCAGGTAAAGCGAATCCAGCACCACCAGTTGGTCCAGCATTAGGTCAAGCAGGTGTGAACATTATGGGATTCTGTAAAGAATTCAATGCTCGTACGCAAGAACAAGCAGGTTTAATCATTCCGGTAGAAATCAGTGTTTATGAAGACCGTTCATTTACATTCATTACAAAAACTCCGCCGGCTCCAGTACTACTTAAAAAAGCAGCTGGTGTTGAAAAAGGTTCTGGGGAACCTAATAAAACTAAAGTTGCAACAGTAACTAAAGATCAAGTACGCGAAATTGCTCAAACAAAAATGCAAGACTTAAATGCTGCAGACGAAGAAGCGGCAATGCGTATTATTGAAGGTACTGCACGTAGCATGGGTATCACTGTACAATAATAAAGCGAAACTTTTTAAATTAATTTGAAATAAACTTAATTTAGACGATAAAAAGCAGGTAACAGATAGGTATACAATGAATATTGTCTATTGGTTTGCTAACATTGCAAAGTAGTGATGTTAACGTTCATCTCTGTTATCTGCTCTTAACTTGCAAGGCGCAAGTGAATGTGGGAGGAAATTCCGCTAAAACCACTAAAGGAGGAACTATAAATGGCTAAAAAAGGTAAAAAGTATCAAGAAGCAGCTAGTAAAGTTGACCGCACTCAATACTATAGTGTTGAAGAAGCAATCAAATTAGCTAAAGAAACTAGCGTTGCTAATTTCGATGCTTCTGTTGAAGTTGCATTCCGTTTAGGAATTGATACACGTAAAAATGACCAACAAATCCGTGGTGCAGTAGTATTACCACACGGTACTGGTAAATCACAACGTGTACTCGTTTTCGCTAAAGGCGATAAAATCACTGAAGCTGAAGAAGCAGGTGCAGATTATGTAGGTGAAGCAGATTACGTACAAAAAATCCAACAAGGTTGGTTTGATTTCGACGTAGTTGTAGCTACACCTGACATGATGGGTGAAGTTGGTAAACTTGGTCGAGTATTAGGACCTAAAGGTTTAATGCCTAACCCTAAAACTGGCACTGTAACAATGGATGTTAAAAAAGCAGTTGAAGAAATCAAAGCTGGTAAGGTAGAATATCGTGCTGAAAAAGCAGGTATTGTACATGCGTCAATTGGTAAAGTGTCATTCGATGAAGAAAAATTAGTTGATAACTTCAGAACTTTACAAGATGTATTAGCGAAAGCTAAACCAGCTTCTGCTAAGGGTACTTACTTCAAATCTGTTGCTGTTACAACAACAATGGGTCCTGGAGTGAAAGTCGATACTTCATCTTTCAAACTATAAATTTTAAATAGAAAACAAATTACAGGCTAACTATCAATTTTAGTCTGTAATTTTTTGTTGACTTTTTATACTAAAGCAGTTATATTAATACTTGTGATTATTTTACCTAAGACAGTAGGAGTTATTAATAACTTAAAACAATATCCTACCGAGGCTAAAATTGACTTGAACGTGATGATTAATGATCTTTCAAGCACTTTTTGCCGTGGGTAGAAAGTGCTTTTTTTATTGTGATTAAAAAAAGCACCCAATAAATTTAAATGGAGGTGTCTGAATGTCTGCTATCATTGAAGCAAAAAAACAACAAGTCGATACTATCGCTGAACAACTTAAAAATTCAGTTTCAACAGTTATCGTTGACTACCGTGGTTTAACTGTAGCAGAAGTTACTGAATTACGTTCACAATTACGTGAAGCTGGTGTTGAGTATAAAGTATACAAAAACACTATGGTTCGTCGTGCTGCTGAACAAGCAGGTATCGAAGGCTTGGATGAATTCTTAACAGGTCCTACAGCAATCGCAACTTCTACTGAAGATGTTGTTGCACCAGCAAAAGTTATTGCGGGATTTGCAAAAGAACATGAAGCTTTAGAAGTTAAAACAGGCGTTATGGAAGGTAACGTTATCTCTGCTGAAGAAGTTAAAACAGTTGGTTCATTACCTTCACACGATGGTCTTGTATCTATGCTTTTATCTGTATTACAAGCACCTGTACGCAACTTCGCTTATGCAGTTAAAGCTGTTGGAGAACAAAAAGAAGAAAGCGCTGAATAATTGCGCATAAAAATTAAATTAATGGAGGAAATATAAAATGGCTAATCAAGAACAAATCATTGAAGCAATTAAAGAAATGTCAGTATTAGAATTAAACGATTTAGTAAAAGCAATTGAAGAAGAATTTGGTGTAACTGCAGCAGCTCCAGTAGCAGCAGCAGGTGCAGCTGGTGGCGGAGATGCTGCAGCTGAAAAAACTGAATTTGATGTTGAATTAACTTCAGCTGGATCTTCAAAAATTAAAGTTGTTAAAGCAGTTAAAGAAGCAACTGGCTTAGGATTAAAAGATGCTAAAGAATTAGTAGACGGAGCTCCTAAAGTAATTAAAGAAGCTATGCCTAAAGAAGATGCTGAAAAACTTAAAGAACAATTAGAAGAAGTTGGAGCTAGCGTAGAATTAAAATAGTTTCTACTTTCTAATTAAATAGTTAGGTTGAAAATGTATGTTTAACCTATTTAATATAGATTTCAATGCAAATGCAACCTGAATTCTTTGAGAAGTTAAAACCCCGTTATTCTAATAACGGGGTTTTTCAATTAATTAATACAAGCATACTAAATGCTTTTGGATTGAATGATAAAAATAGAGGTGAAGAAATGAGTCATTATTACGATGAGCAACCTGATGTTAAAAGTAACCCAAAAAGAATTAGTTATCAAATAAAAAATGTGCAACTAGAACTTACTACTGACGCTGGAGTGTTTTCAAAAGATAGTGTGGATTTTGGATCAGACTTACTAATTAAAACATTTTTAAAAGAACATCCTCCAGGTCCAAGTAAAACCATTGCGGATGTAGGATGTGGATATGGTCCTATCGGTTTAGCAATAGGAAAAGCATCTCCACACCATCAGATTACAATGTTGGATATTAACAATAGAGCCTTGGCGTTGGCAGAAATGAATAAGACGAAAAATCAAGTGGATAATGTAACGATTATGGAAAGTAATTGTTTATCTACTGTCAATCATCAGTGCTTTGATTACATTTTAACTAATCCCCCTATTAGAGCTGGTAAGGACATTGTTCATCGAATCTTTGAACAAGCGTTTGACAGACTCAAGACTACAGGTGAACTTTATGTCGTCATTCAAAAAAAGCAAGGTATGCCTTCAGCTAAAAAGAAAATAGAAGAACTATTTGGCAATGTAGAAATTATAGCTAAGAGTAAAGGATATTATATTTTGAAAAGTATAAAAGGTTGATTTCGAAATGGTATTCTGATATAGTTATAAAATGTAAAAATTTATGTTCAATAAGTGTGTACTTTTACGTAAAATGGATAAATTAATTAAGTGTAAATAGAAATCGAAAATGGTGTCATCATATGTGTTGCCGTTTTCTTTTTGTCTTTTATATTATTTATTATATTCAATTGAAAAGTAAGGGTGAACACACAATTTTTGAGGGGTGAATCTGTTTGGCAGGTCAAGTTGTCCAATATGGAAGACATCGTAAACGTAGAAATTACGCGAGAATTTCAGAAGTATTAGAATTACCAAACTTAATAGAAATTCAAACAAAATCTTATGATTGGTTCCTTAAAGAAGGTTTATTAGAAATGTTCAGAGATATTTCTCCAATTGAAGATTTCACTGGCAACCTATCTTTAGAATTTGTAGATTACAGATTAGGTGAACCTAAATATGATTTAGAAGAATCAAAAAACCGTGACGCTACTTATGCAGCACCTCTTCGTGTGAAAGTGCGTCTTATTATTAAAGAAACTGGTGAAGTTAAAGAACAAGAAGTCTTCATGGGTGATTTTCCACTGATGACAGATACAGGTACGTTCGTAATTAATGGTGCTGAACGTGTTATCGTATCTCAATTAGTTCGCTCACCATCCGTGTATTTTAACGAGAAAATCGATAAAAATGGACGTGAAAACTATGATGCAACAATCATTCCTAACCGTGGTGCTTGGTTAGAGTATGAGACAGATGCTAAAGATGTTGTATATGTTCGTATCGATAGAACACGTAAATTACCATTGACTGTATTACTACGTGCGCTAGGTTTCTCAACTGATCAAGAAATTGTTGACTTATTAGGAGACAGCGAGTATTTACGTAATACATTAGAAAAAGATGGGACAGAAAATACAGAACAAGCTTTATTAGAGATTTATGAACGTTTACGTCCTGGCGAACCACCAACAGTAGAAAATGCTAAAAGTTTATTATATTCTCGTTTCTTCGACCCTAAACGTTATGATTTAGCTAGTGTAGGTCGTTATAAAGCGAACAAAAAATTACACCTAAAACATCGTTTGTTCAATCAAAAATTAGCAGAGCCAATTGTTAACAGTGAAACTGGTGAAATTGTCGTTGACGAAGGAACAGTTTTAGATCGTCGTAAACTTGACGAAATCATGGACGTATTAGAAACAAACGCTAATAGCGAAGTATTTGAACTTGAAGGTAGCGTAATTGACGAACCTGTAGAAATCCAATCTATTAAAGTATATGTGCCTAACGATGAAGAAGGTCGTACGACTACTGTCATTGGTAATGCACTACCTGATTCTGAAGTTAAATGTATTACTCCAGCAGATATTGTTGCCTCAATGAGTTATTTCTTCAACTTATTGAATGGCATTGGTTATACAGATGATATTGATCATTTAGGTAATCGTCGTTTACGTTCTGTCGGTGAGCTATTACAAAATCAATTCCGTATCGGTTTATCAAGAATGGAACGTGTTGTTCGTGAAAGAATGTCAATACAAGATACAGATTCTATTACGCCACAACAACTGATTAATATCAGACCAGTTATTGCATCAATCAAAGAATTCTTTGGTAGTTCACAATTATCTCAATTCATGGACCAAGCTAACCCGTTAGCAGAGTTAACGCACAAACGTCGTTTATCTGCTTTAGGGCCTGGTGGATTAACACGTGAACGTGCTCAAATGGAAGTGCGTGACGTTCACTACTCTCACTATGGGCGTATGTGTCCAATTGAAACACCTGAGGGTCCTAATATTGGTTTAATAAACTCATTGTCAAGTTATGCTAGAGTGAATGAATTTGGTTTTATTGAAACGCCATATCGTAAAGTGGATTTAGATACAAACTCAATCACCGATCAAATAGATTATTTGACAGCTGATGAAGAGGATAGCTACGTTGTTGCACAGGCTAATTCTAGACTTGATGAAAATGGACGTTTCTTAGATGATGAAGTTGTTTGTCGTTTCCGTGGTAATAACACTGTTATGGCTAAAGAGAAAATGGATTACATGGACGTTTCACCAAAACAAGTTGTTTCAGCAGCAACAGCATGTATTCCATTCTTAGAAAATGACGACTCTAACCGTGCGTTAATGGGAGCAAACATGCAACGTCAAGCAGTGCCTTTAATGAATCCTGAAGCTCCATTTGTGGGTACAGGTATGGAACATGTAGCCGCAAGAGACTCTGGTGCTGCAATCACTGCTAAGCATAGAGGGCGCGTTGAACATGTTGAATCTAATGAAATTTTAGTTCGTCGTTTAGTTGAAGAAAATGGAACTGAGCATGAAGGTGAATTAGATCGTTATCCTTTAGCGAAATTCAAGCGTTCAAACTCTGGTACTTGTTATAACCAACGTCCGATTGTATCAATTGGTGATGTTGTTGAATATAATGAGATTTTAGCGGACGGTCCTTCAATGGAATTAGGAGAAATGGCATTAGGACGAAATGTAGTTGTTGGTTTCATGACATGGGACGGTTACAACTATGAGGATGCTGTAATTATGAGTGAACGACTAGTTAAAGATGATGTATATACATCTATTCATATTGAAGAGTATGAGTCAGAAGCTCGTGATACGAAATTAGGACCTGAGGAAATCACACGTGATATTCCAAACGTATCTGAAAGTGCACTTAAGAACTTAGATGATCGTGGTATCGTTTACGTTGGTGCAGAGGTTAAAGACGGTGACATCTTAGTAGGTAAAGTAACGCCTAAAGGTGTAACAGAATTAACAGCTGAAGAGAGATTATTACACGCTATCTTTGGTGAAAAAGCACGTGAGGTTCGTGATACATCATTACGTGTACCTCATGGTGCTGGCGGTATCGTTTTAGATGTTAAAGTCTTTAATCGTGAAGAAGGAGACGATACTTTATCTCCTGGAGTTAACCAATTAGTACGTGTATATATTGTCCAAAAACGTAAAATACATGTTGGTGACAAAATGTGTGGTCGTCACGGTAACAAAGGTGTTATTTCTAAGATTGTTCCAGAAGAAGATATGCCATATTTACCAGATGGTCGACCAATCGACATTATGTTAAACCCATTAGGTGTACCATCACGTATGAACATTGGACAAGTATTAGAATTACATTTAGGTATGGCAGCTAAAAACTTAGGAATCCACGTTGCTTCTCCAGTGTTTGATGGTGCCAACGATGATGACGTTTGGTCAACTATCGAAGAAGCTGGAATGGCGCGTGATGGTAAAACTGTCCTATACGATGGACGAACTGGTGAACCTTTCGATAATCGTATTTCAGTTGGTGTCATGTATATGCTTAAACTTGCACACATGGTAGATGATAAGTTACATGCACGTTCTACTGGACCATACTCACTTGTTACACAACAACCATTAGGTGGTAAAGCACAATTTGGTGGTCAACGTTTCGGTGAGATGGAGGTATGGGCACTTGAAGCTTATGGTGCTGCTTATACTTTACAAGAAATCTTAACTTATAAATCTGATGATACTGTAGGTCGTGTTAAAACTTACGAGTCTATAGTTAAAGGTGAGAATATTTCTAGACCTAGTGTTCCAGAATCATTCCGAGTATTGATGAAAGAACTACAAAGTTTAGGTCTAGATGTTAAAGTGATGGATGAGCATGATAATGAAATCGAAATGGCCGATGTTGATGACGAAGATGCAGCAGAACGCAAAGTAGATTTACAACAAAAGAGTGCTCCAGAATCACAAAAAGAAACTACCGATTAATAAGCACTTAAGATAACTGAAACCATAGAGGTATGAAATGCTAGTCATTTCAACCTCTTTAAGGTATTTAATTTCAATGAATGTAATCAATCAAATAGCACAGCTAATCTAAATTGAAGGAGGTAGGCTCCTTGATTGATGTAAATAATTTCCATTATATGAAAATAGGATTGGCTTCACCTGAAAAAATTCGCTCTTGGTCTTATGGTGAAGTTAAGAAACCTGAAACAATAAATTACCGTACACTTAAGCCTGAAAAAGATGGTCTATTCTGTGAAAGAATTTTCGGACCTACTAAAGATTGGGAATGTAGTTGTGGTAAGTACAAACGTGTACGCTACAAAGGTATGGTATGTGATAGATGTGGCGTTGAAGTAACGAAATCAAAAGTGCGTCGTGAAAGAATGGGTCATATTGAATTAGCAGCACCCGTATCTCACATTTGGTATTTCAAAGGAATTCCAAGTCGTATGGGGCTATTATTAGATATGTCTCCTAGAGCATTAGAAGAAGTAATATACTTCGCTTCATATGTTGTAGTTGATCCAGGACCAACTGGACTTGAAAAGAAAACATTATTATCTGAAGCTGAATTCAGAGAATATTATGACAAATACCCAAATCAATTTGTTGCCAAAATGGGTGCAGAAGGTATAAAAGACCTATTAGAAGAAATTGATTTAGATGAAGAATTAAAAGAGTTACGTGATGAGCTTGAATCTGCAACAGGTCAAAGATTAACACGTGCGATTAAACGTTTAGAGGTAGTTGAGTCATTTAGAAATTCTGGGAATAATCCTTCTTGGATGATTTTAGATGTATTACCTATTATACCACCTGAAATTCGTCCGATGGTTCAATTAGACGGTGGACGTTTCGCTACAAGTGATTTAAATGACTTGTATCGTCGTGTTATCAATCGTAACAACCGTTTAAAACGTTTATTAGACCTTGGAGCACCAGGCATCATTGTTCAAAATGAAAAACGTATGTTACAAGAAGCAGTCGATGCTTTAATTGACAATGGTCGTCGTGGTCGTCCTGTAACGGGACCAGGTAACCGTCCATTGAAATCTCTTTCACATATGCTTAAAGGTAAGCAAGGACGTTTCCGTCAAAACTTACTAGGTAAACGTGTTGACTATTCAGGGCGTTCAGTTATCGCAGTTGGACCAAGCTTGAAAATGTATCAATGTGGTTTACCAAAAGAAATGGCGCTTGAATTATTTAAACCATTCGTTATGAAAGAGTTAGTTCAACGTGAGATTGCTACAAACATTAAAAATGCTAAAAGTAAAATTGAACGTATGGACGATGAAGTTTGGGATGTGCTTGAAGATGTTATAACTGAACATCCAGTACTATTAAACCGTGCTCCAACACTACACAGACTAGGTATTCAGGCATTTGAACCTACTCTAGTAGAAGGTCGTGCAATTCGCCTTCACCCTCTTGTTACAACTGCTTATAATGCAGACTTTGATGGTGACCAAATGGCTGTTCACGTTCCATTATCAAAAGAAGCTCAAGCTGAAGCACGTATGCTTATGCTTGCAGCACAAAACATCCTAAACCCTAAAGATGGTAAGCCAGTTGTAACACCATCACAAGATATGGTTTTAGGTAACTATTACCTAACATTAGAGCGAAAAGATGCCGTGAATACTGGTGCAATCTTTAACGATACTAATGAGGTTTTAAAAGCTTATGCAAATGGTTATGTACATCTACACACTCGTATAGGTGTTCATGCTAATTCATTTAATAATCCAACGTTTACTGATGAGCAAAATAGCAAAATTTTAGCTACTTCAGTAGGTAAAATTATTTTCAATGAAATTATTCCTGATTCATTTGCATACATTAATGAACCAAGTCAAGCTAATCTAGAAAGAACGACACCTGATAAATACTTTGTTGATTCTACACAATTAGGTGAAGGTGGACTAAAAGAATACTTTGATAATACAGAACTTATTGAACCTTTCAACAAAAAGTTCTTAGGAAATATCATCGCAGAAGTATTCAATAGATTTAGCATTACTGATACTTCAATGATGCTTGATAGAATGAAAGATTTAGGATTCAAATTCTCATCTAAAGCTGGTATTACTGTTGGTGTTTCTGACATTGTTGTACTTCCAGATAAACAAGACATTTTAGATGAACATGAAAAATTAGTTGAACGTGTGACTAAACAGTATAATCGTGGTTTAATCACTGAAGACGAGCGTTACAATGCTGTTGTAGAAATTTGGACTGACGCAAAAGACCAAATTCAAGGCGAATTAATGCAGTCTCTTGAAAAAACTAACCCAATATTTATGATGAGTGATTCTGGTGCCCGTGGTAATGCATCAAACTTCACTCAATTAGCTGGTATGCGTGGATTAATGGCAGCACCATCTGGTAAGATTATTGAATTACCAATCACATCTTCATTCCGTGAAGGTTTAACGGTATTAGAATACTTTATTTCTACACACGGTGCGCGTAAAGGTCTTGCCGATACAGCACTTAAAACAGCTGATTCTGGTTACCTTACTCGTCGTCTTGTTGATGTAGCACAAGATGTTATCGTTCGTGAAGAAGATTGTGGTACAGACCGTGGTTTATTAGTTTCTGATATAAAAGAAGGAACTGAAATGATTGAACCATTTATCGAACGTATCGAAGGTCGTTATTCTAAAGAAACAATTCGACATCCTGAAACAGACGAAGTAATTATTCGCCCAGACGAATTAATTACACCAGATATTGCAAAACAAATCACTGATGCAGGTATTGAGCAAATGTATATACGCTCAGCATTTACATGTAACACACGTCATGGTGTATGTGAAAAATGTTATGGTAAAAACCTTGCTACTGGTGAAAAAGTTGAAGTGGGTGAAGCAGTTGGTACAATTGCCGCTCAATCTATCGGTGAACCAGGTACCCAACTTACAATGCGTACATTCCACACTGGTGGTGTAGCAGGAAGTGACATCACTCAAGGTCTTCCTCGTATCCAAGAAATCTTTGAGGCACGTAATCCAAAAGGTCAAGCTGTGATTACTGAAATCGAAGGTGTAATTGATGATATTAAATTAGCAAAAGATCGCCAACAAGAAATAATTGTTAAAGGTGCTAATGAAACTAGATCTTATCTAGCATCAGGTACTTCAAGACTTAAAGTTGAAATAGGTCAATCTGTTGAACGTGGTGAAGTTCTAACAGAAGGTTCAATTGAACCTAAAAACTATTTATCTGTAGCAGGCCTAAATGCAACTGAAAGTTACTTATTAAAAGAAGTACAAAAAGTTTACCGTATGCAAGGTGTTGAAATTGACGACAAACACGTTGAAGTTATGGTAAGACAAATGTTACGTAAAGTTCGCATCATTGAAGCTGGTGACACTAAATTATTACCAGGTTCACTAGTTGATATTCATAACTTTACTGACGCTAACAGAGATGCATTCAAACATCGTAAACGTCCAGCTACAGCTAAACCAGTATTACTTGGTATTACTAAAGCTTCTCTGGAAACTGAAAGCTTCTTATCAGCAGCTTCATTCCAAGAAACAACACGTGTGCTTACTGATGCAGCTATTAAAGGTAAACGTGATGATTTACTTGGTCTTAAAGAGAATGTTATTATTGGTAAGTTAATTCCTGCTGGTACTGGTATGAGACGTTATAGTGATATTCAATACGATAAAGCTACTGCACCAGTAACAGAAACAAGTGAAGAAGTTGAAACGATAGATTAATGAGTCTAATTAGACTTTGATTTATGACATTATCACAAATCATACATTAGACCGAAAATTATGAACCATAAAATTCTAGTACAGAGATTTTCAGACGAAAATATTTGTGCTAGAGATATCATTCAAGAGTGGGACGATGCGTTTAGCTTAATTTATGTCCCACTCTCTTCTTTTTGCTATAAATTATAGATGTTGTAATAATTACTATGAAATTTTGAAGTGCTTTGTATTTTATTTATAAATGCAAATATAAGTTGTTGACTATTAGTAACAAATAATGTTAATATATTAAAGGTTGATGCAAGCAGAACTTTGGAGGATATGTAGATGTCTAATGAAAAAGTTGCACGCTTTAACAAACAACAATATGTAGTTGGTCTTAAAGAAACGCTTAAAGCGTTAAAGAAAGATCAAGTTACATCATTGATTATTGCTCAAGACGTTGAAGTTCATTTACTAACTCGCGTGTTAAGCTATATCAATCATAAAAACATACCAGTCTCATTTTTTTCTAGCCAACATGCGTTAGGAAAATATGTAGGTATTAATGTTAATGCGACAATAGTTGCATTAATAAGTGAGAATTAGTAAGTGTTTTACTTACTAAATTTTATTTAACCTTAAAATGAACCACCTGGATGTGTGGGATTAAAAAACGAAGAGAGGAGGACATATTCAATGCCAACTATTAACCAATTAGTACGTAAACCAAGAAAAAGCAAAACGAAACAATCAGATTCACCAGCTTTAAACAGAGGTTTCAATAGTAAAAAGAAACAATTTACTAACTTAAACTCACCTCAAAAACGTGGTGTATGTACTCGTGTAGGTACAATGACACCTAAAAAACCTAACTCTGCGTTACGTAAATATGCACGTGTGCGTTTATCAAATAACATTGAAGTTAACGCATACATTCCTGGTATCGGACACAACTTACAAGAACACAGTGTTGTACTTGTTCGTGGTGGACGAGTGAAAGACTTACCTGGTGTGCGTTACCATATCGTACGTGGTGCACTTGATACTTCAGGTGTTGATGGACGTAGACAAGGACGTTCATTATACGGAACTAAAAAACCAAAAAATTAAGTTTAAGATTACGTAAATTTTAAATATATCTTTTAATAATATACTATAATAGGAAGGGAGGATTTAGATTATGCCTCGTAAAGGATCAGTACCTAAAAGAGATGTATTACCAGATCCAATTCATAACTCTAAGTTAGTTACTAAATTAATTAACAAAATTATGTTAGACGGTAAACGTGGAACAGCTCAAAGAATTCTTTATTCTGCATTTGATCTTGTTGAACAACGTAGTGGTCGTGATGCATTAGAAGTGTTCGAAGAAGCAATTAATAATATTATGCCAGTATTAGAAGTTAAAGCTCGTCGTGTAGGTGGTTCTAACTACCAAGTACCAGTTGAGGTGCGCCCAGAACGTCGTACTACTCTTGGATTACGTTGGTTAGTAAACTATGCGCGTCTTCGTGGTGAAAAAACTATGGAAGATCGTTTAGCTAACGAAATCTTAGATGCTGCAAATAATACAGGTGGTGCAGTCAAAAAACGTGAAGACACTCACAAAATGGCTGAAGCGAACAAAGCATTTGCTCACTACCGCTGGTAAGATTAAAGCTATTACCCTGAGTGTGTTCCGTTACGTGGTTTACCAATAAATGGCTCATGCTTAGGGCATCGCCATATCTATAGTACTTATTCAGTAAATACTGGAAGGAGAAAAAATACATGGCAAGAGACTTTTCTTTGAAAAATACTCGTAATATCGGTATCATGGCTCACATTGATGCTGGTAAGACAACTACGACTGAACGTATTCTTTACTACACAGGTCGTATCCATAAAATTGGTGAAACACATGAAGGTGCTTCACAAATGGACTGGATGGAACAAGAGCAAGACCGTGGTATTACTATCACATCTGCGGCTACAACTGCACAATGGCAAGGTCACCGTGTAAACATCATCGATACTCCTGGACACGTAGACTTCACAGTTGAAGTTGAACGTTCATTACGTGTACTTGATGGTGCCGTTACTGTACTTGATGCACAATCAGGGGTAGAACCTCAAACTGAAACAGTTTGGCGTCAAGCAACAACTTATGGTGTACCTCGTATTGTTTTTGTAAACAAAATGGACAAATTAGGTGCGAACTTTGAATATTCAGTAAGCACTTTACATGATCGTTTACAAGCAAATGCAGCACCTATCCAATTACCTATTGGTGCAGAAGATGAATTTGAAGCAATCATTGACTTAGTAGAAATGAAATGCTTTAAATATACAAACGACCTAGGTACAGAAATCGATGAAATCGAAATCCCAGAAGATCATAAAGAGAGAGCTGAAGAAGCTCGTGCTCAATTAATTGAAGCTGTTGCTGAAAACAACGACGATTTAATGGAGAAATATCTTGGGGATGAAGAGATTTCAGTTGATGAATTAAAAGATGCTATCCGCCAAGCTACTACTGACGTAGAATTCTACCCAGTACTTTGTGGTACAGCGTTCAAAAACAAAGGTGTTCAATTAATGCTTAACGCAGTAATTGATTATTTACCTTCACCATTAGATGTTAAACCAATTATTGGTCATCGTGCGAACAACCCTGATGAAGAAGTTGTTGCTAAACCAGATGATTCAGCAGAATTTGCTGCTTTAGCATTTAAAGTTATGACTGACCCTTATGTTGGTAAATTAACATTCTTCCGTGTATACTCTGGAACATTGTCTTCAGGGTCATATGTGAAGAACTCTTCTAAAGATAAACGTGAACGTGTTGGACGTTTATTACAAATGCATGCGAACTCACGTCAAGAAATTGACACTGTTTACTCAGGTGAAATTGCAGCTGCAGTTGGCCTTAAAGAAACAGGTACTGGTGATACTTTATGTGGAGAGAAAAATGACATTATCTTGGAATCAATGGAATTCCCAGAACCAGTTATCCACTTATCAGTTGAACCAAAATCTAAAGCTGACCAAGATAAAATGACTCAAGCTTTAGTTAAATTACAAGAAGAAGACCCAACATTCCATGCACACACAGATGAAGAAACTGGACAAGTTATCATCGGTGGTATGGGTGAATTACACTTAGATATTTTAGTTGACCGTATGAAGAAAGAATTCAACGTTGAATGTAACGTAGGTGCTCCAATGGTTTCTTATCGTGAAACATTTAAACAACCTGCACAAGTTCAAGGTAAATTCTCACGTCAATCTGGTGGTCGTGGTCAATATGGTGATGTTCACATTGAATTCACTCCTAACGAAACAGGTGGCGGTTTCGAATTCGAAAACGCTATTGTTGGTGGTGTAGTTCCTCGTGAATACATTCCATCAGTTGAACAAGGTCTTAAAGATGCTATGGAAAATGGTGTCTTAGCTGGTTATCCATTAATTGATGTTAAAGCTAAATTATTTGATGGTTCTTATCATGATGTCGATTCATCTGAAATGGCCTTCAAAATTGCTGCTTCATTAGCGCTTAAAGAAGCTGCTAAAAAATGTGATCCAGTTATCTTAGAACCAATGATGAAAGTTACTATCGAAATGCCTGAAGAGTATATGGGTGATATCATGGGTGACGTAACTGCTCGTCGTGGACGTGTAGACGGTATGGAACCACGTGGTAATGCTCAAGTTGTTAACGCATATGTACCACTTTCAGAAATGTTTGGTTATGCAACTTCATTACGTTCTAACACGCAAGGTCGCGGTACTTACACAATGTACTTTGACCACTATGCAGAAGTTCCTAAATCAATTGCTGAAGAAATCATCAAGAAAAATAAAGGTGAATAATATAACTTGTTAAGACTAGCTAAGCTAGGTTAAAATACAGGTTGAGCTTATTTATAAGCTGACATTTTTATGATTTGATTTTTAGGGGTAAATGCATTATAAAAGAATTATAAATTCTTTTATGCTATACTCAATCAATTTTCTTCTCATGATGGTGAGAAACTATCATGAGAGATAAATTTGAAATAACTTTTATTAAGAATAGGAGAGATTTAATAATGGCAAAAGAAAAATTTGATCGCTCAAAAGAACATGCCAATATTGGTACTATCGGTCACGTTGACCATGGTAAAACAACTTTAACAGCTGCTATCGCAACTGTATTAGCTAAAAATGGTGACACTGTTGCACAATCATACGATATGATTGACAACGCTCCAGAAGAAAAAGAACGTGGTATTACAATCAATACTGCACATATCGAATACCAAACTGACAAACGTCACTATGCTCACGTTGACTGCCCAGGACACGCTGACTATGTTAAAAACATGATCACTGGTGCAGCTCAAATGGACGGCGGTATCTTAGTTGTATCTGCTGCTGACGGTCCAATGCCACAAACTCGTGAACACATCTTATTATCACGTAACGTTGGTGTACCAGCATTAGTTGTATTCTTAAACAAAGTTGACATGGTAGACGACGAAGAATTATTAGAATTAGTTGAAATGGAAGTTCGTGACTTATTAAGCGAATATGACTTCCCAGGTGACGATGTACCTGTAATCGCTGGTTCTGCATTAAAAGCATTAGAAGGCGATGCTGAATACGAACAAAAAATCTTAGACTTAATGCAAGCAGTTGATGATTACATTCCAACTCCAGAACGTGATTCTGACAAACCATTCATGATGCCAGTTGAGGACGTATTCTCAATCACTGGTCGTGGTACTGTTGCTACAGGCCGTGTTGAACGTGGTCAAATCAAAGTTGGTGAAGAAGTTGAAATCATCGGTATGCATGAAACTTCTAAAACAACTGTTACTGGTGTAGAAATGTTCCGTAAGTTATTAGACTACGCTGAAGCTGGTGACAACATCGGTGCTTTATTACGTGGTGTTGCACGTGAAGACGTACAACGTGGTCAAGTATTAGCTGCTCCTGGTTCTATTACACCACACACAAAATTCAAAGCTGAAGTATACGTATTATCTAAAGATGAAGGTGGACGTCACACTCCATTCTTCACTAACTATCGCCCACAATTCTATTTCCGTACTACTGACGTAACTGGTGTTGTAAACTTACCAGAAGGTACAGAAATGGTTATGCCTGGCGACAACGTTGAAATGACAGTTGAATTAATCGCTCCAATCGCTATCGAAGACGGAACTCGTTTCTCAATTCGTGAAGGTGGACGTACTGTTGGATCAGGCGTTGTAACTGAAATCTTTGAATAATATATTATTCATCAAAAAAGACTCCCATTAGGGAGTCTTTTTTGTTATATATCTGAATATAATTCATTCATTGTTCATTATGCTATTTTATTTAAATGATTTAATATACTTAGTTATCCTCTTATTAAAAAACATTTTCAATTTCTAATATTTTTAAAAATTCACTGGCTGCATATTTTAATGAAGATTCATCAATGTCAAAATGAGGATTATGATGGGGTGCAGTAATGCCTTTGTCTTTATTACCACAACCAGTTAAGAAGAATGCACCAGGTCGTACTTTAAGATAATGTGAAAAATCCTCACCAATCATCATTAAGTTTGACTCATTAAATCTTAAATGTAAATCATTAGCAGCTTGTTTGACTACATCATATGATTGTTGATGATTGTGTACTGGTAAATAACCTTTAATGTATTCCAATTCATAAGTAATATCGTTTGATAAAGATAAACCTTGTAAGAGCTTATCCATTTTATTTTGAACATGACTTTGTAATTTTGTGTCAAAAGTACGTACAGTCCCTTTACAAAAAGCTGTATCTGGAATAACACTATCTGTTGATCCTGCTTGAATCATTCCGAAAGTAAGAACAGCTTCCTTTACTGGATCAATTGTTCGAGAAATAATTTTTTGGGCACTTAAAATAAACTCAGCCATAATGACAATAGGGTCGATTGTTTCGTGTGGTTTCGCACCATGACCACCCTTTCCATATATAGTTACACTAAATTCATCTGGTGAAGCCATTATTGCTCCAGGCCTAGAATAGATTGTCCCAGACGGATAACCACTCCATAAGTGTGTGCCATAAATTTTATCGACGTTCTGTAGACAGCCATCATCAATCATTTCTTGAGAACCACCTGGCATAATTTCCTCACCATACTGGAATATAAAAACAACATTACCTTTCAATAAATGACGATGTTCGTGAACAATTTCAGCTACTCCAAGTAAAATAGCTGTATGGCCATCATGTCCACAAGCATGCATGCACCCTTTATTTTTTGAACGATAGGGTACATCATTTAATTCTTGAACAGGTAATGCATCGAAATCTGCTCGCAATGCAATCGTTGGGCCATTTGAATCAGATCCTTTAAAAGTTGCTTTTATTCCATTACGTCCAACTGGTGTTTCTATTGTGCATGCTAATTGGCTCAATTGATTTACAATAAAATCATGCGTGCGTTTTTCCTCAAAAGAAAGTTCTGGGTATTGATGCAAATATCGTCGTAATTGCACCATTCTCTTTTCTTTATTACTTGCTAATTGAAACCAATCAAACACATGTATCACTTCTTCCATCTTAATTATTGATATTAGTATATCATTATTATTTTAGCTTAAATAGACTTTGTTTTGTTAATACGATATCTAATATTTTTTCACACTATCTCATAACATTTGGAAACATTAAAATGATTAAATATAAAGGGATAGCCCTCATAAAAATACAACACAAATCATAAAACCACACCTAAAATTAATAAGAATAAATCATCCATAAAGTTTTTGTTATCAACTGTTACAATAAAAGATAATGTTTATGTAAAAGTATTCAAAAATATGTAGAATACTAAAATACTAAGAAGTGATGTGAATTAGTCGTATTTCTAAGAATTTAATTGGTATGAGACATTTTAATATAATATGAACATCTTGCTAAAGGAATATTAGAATTAGTAATTATAGCTTATTAGGAGTGGGAAAAATTAAAAAGTAAGAAAATTATGATGAGACAGTTTGTTATAATTTTTGATGTTCATACTTAGTCACATTAAAATAGAGTTATCAATAATATAAGATATGGGGTATTTAAGTGGAAGAAATCAGACCAATAACCTATCAAGATAAAGAGGCATACTATTATTATATTCAAGAGTGGTATGAAAATGAGGAAAAAGTGATACCAGGGAATACAGACATTGTCAATTATAATTCATTTAACAATATGGTTGATCGGCTTAATTCTAGTGAAGTTGATGAGGGCTTTGTACCGACTACAACACTATTTTATTTTAAAGATTCAATTATTATAGGTGCTGTTGATATCAGACATCAATTAAATGATAAACTATCAAATATTGGTGGTCATGTGGGATACGGTGTAGCTAAATCTTATAGAGGGAAAGGTTACGCTACTATCCTTCTAGAAAAGGCTTTAGATGAACTTAAGACATTAAATGTAGAGGTCGTACTTATGACATGTAATCCACTTAATTTTGCTTCTCAAACAGTGATGAAGAAATGTGGTGGATATCAAATTGAATCCTATATTAAAAAAAATGGTAAACCTGTTCATCGATATCATATACCTAATACAAAATAATCATGATTATTAAGAAGATATTGTGATAAAGCTAAATATATGATTTTTATTTTTAAAATGATTAGAAAAATAGAACTTTTTAAAGTCAATATTATTTGAGATGGGAGCTTAGACTTTTAAGTTTATTTATAGCAAAAGAATTTTAATAGAGAATTATGATTTAACAACATCTTGTTATATTACACTTTGTGAAAAAGTTAATCATCTAAATAATCCTATTATAATATATTAAACGCGTAGGAGGATTCATAATAATGAAATATATAGATGAGCAAACACAAGCTCAATTATTAAACATGAATGAAGTCATTTTAGAAGTAGAAAAAGCTTTGCAAGCTTTTTCAGAGAATAAGACGATAACACCATTAAGATATGTTTTGCCATTTAATGAGCAAAATCGTTATTTAGTGATGCCAGCATTATCCGATGAATTAAATATCGTTGGACTTAAAACAGTCTCATTTGCACCTGAAAATTCAAAAAAAGAGAAAGCGACTATTACTGGATCGGTTATTTTAAGTGACTATGAAACAGGAGAAACATTGTCTATATTAGATGGTGGTTTTCTTACTAAAGTAAGAACAGGTGCAATTTCAGGTGTAGCTACTAAATATCTAGCAAAAGAAAACGCTAAAACACTTAGTGTAATAGGGGCAGGTGTACAAGCTGAAGGTCTGATTGAAGCGATACTTGCTGTTAGGGATATTGAAAACATTCACATCGCTAGTAGAACGTTTGAAAAAGCAGAAAATTTTGCTCAAAATATACGAAATCGATTTAATATTAAAGTGAGTGTATTTAAATCGGCAGATGAAGCGATAGACAGTGCAGATATTGTAGTTACAGCAACAAATGCAAGTCAGCCCGTTTATACCCATTCTTTACATCCAGGCGTGCATTTAAATGCAGTCGGATCCTTTAAACCAGATATGCAAGAAATACCTTCAGAAACAATGCTTGTTGCTAATAAAATTGTTGTTGAATCTATGGAAGCAGCTTTAGAAGAAACAGGTGATTTAAAAATTCCTCAATCAGAAGGAATATTAACTAAAAATATGCTACATAGTGAATTAGGCGACATTATTTCTGGTGAAAAAGTGGGTCGCGAAACTGAAGAAGAAGTGACAGTCTTTAAATCGGTCGGTCTAGCAATTGTGGATATCATTGTGGCACAATATTTTTATAAAAAATTAATACAATCTTAGGTTAAATCAATGTTAGTGAAAATAGAGCAGGTAGATTCGTAACTGCTCTATTTATTTTTTATCTGACGATAGGGCAATTACTTTTATCTAAGATTGATGTTTATAATTAGTTATACATTTGAACAATGCAACTACAAATAACATGATAAAAATAATTAAACTGATACTTGATAATAGCAAAGGTGCAACTTGATGTTTATAAATAAGTACATTGATATCTACAATTATAAAAATAACGAAAATAATCATAGATATAATTAAATTTGATTGATGACGTATGTATGAGCTTCTTTTCATCTACAATACAAATCCTCTCTATCATTCAATTCTTTTAGTATGTATTTTATCGTATGTTACTAACAAAGTTCAAATCCACCTTTTTAGTCGTCAGTCACTGTACCCTCAGACAAACGTCAGACTAACGCACGCGTGACTTTACAAATAAAGGACATATTTTATAAAGAAATTACCGTCATATTATTATATTTTATTTAAGTAAAAGGATTGTTCATTCTACAAAAGCTGTGTTTTATATTTTAATATAAGGAGATTAGTTTATGAAAAAAATAATAATCACTGGAGCACTCGGTCAAATTGGTACTGAATTAGTTATTAAGTGTAGAGAAAGATATGGAACTGAAAATGTATTAGCTACTGATATAAGAAAGCCAGAACCACACTCTCCAGTTAAAGACGGTCCTTTTGAAATCTTAGATGTTACAGATAGAAATCGTTTATTTGAAACAGTGAGATATTTCGATGCCGATACACTTATGCATATGGCCGCACTGCTTTCTGCTACAGCGGAAAAGAAACCACTAGTTGCCTGGGATTTGAATATGGGGGGACTTATAAATACACTCGAAGCAGCAAGAAGGTATCAATTAAAATTTTTTACGCCAAGTTCAATAGGAGCTTTTGGTATTTCGACACCTAAAGTAAATACACCTCAATTAACAATACAACAACCAACGACTATGTATGGTATAAACAAAGTAACTGGGGAATTATTATGTCAGTATTATTATGTCAAATTTGGAGTGGATACACGTAGCGTTAGATTTCCTGGGTTAATTTCACATGTTAAAGAACCTGGCGGTGGCACAACGGATTATGCAGTTGATATGTATTTTAAGGCAGTTAAAAAAGGACATTATACAAGCTATATTAATCGTTACACTTATATGGATATGATGTACATGGAAGACGCTATTGATGCGATTATCAAATTAATGGAAGAAGACAGTGTTAAATTAAAAACAAGAAATGGCTATAACTTAAGTGCAATGAGTATTGAACCTGAAATGTTAAAACAAGCTATACAAGTATACTATCCAGATTTTACCTTAGACTATGACATTGATTTAGAGCGTCAAGATATTGCATTAAGTTGGCCAGATAGTATAGATACGAGCTGTGCTGAGGATGAGTGGGGATTTGATCCTAAATATGATTTACCAACTATGACTAAAGTGATGTTAGAGGCAATTGAGAAAAAACAAAAAGAATGCTGAGCCTATACGTACTTTTTAAAGTATATAGCTATCTTTTAAAACTTTAATAAAAGATACTACTTCAAAATATTGAATGACAAGAGAAGTTCGAATCAGTTTGTCGAGTAACTACATTGCACAAATTGTCCGATTTATATATCCCCTCATACAGATATTTTTTTAGATTCAAATGGTCAAAGTGAATGATAGGATATAGGGTAAAGAAAACTCTATCTTAGTTCCAAGTTTACTTTTAAAGAAGCTCATTTTCGATTAGAACACAAATTTAATTACCGAAAAAATAAGTGTTGATAATAACATAACTTGTAACTTAATAAATGTAGTGTTTTACTTATACTGTATACATAATAAAGTGAATATCTATTTTGAATATTTAGAAAATTCATTGAATAGTAGAATCACGATTGATATAATTTAGTGTATCTATTTAATTGGAATTATATTAGGAGGCAACAGTCATGTCAGAAAAAATAAAATTCGAAAAAAGAGAGTCTTTAAAAGAAAAGCCTGATACAGCAAACTTGGGATTTGGACAATATTTCACAGACTATATGCTAAGTGTTGATTATGACGCTGATCAAGGATGGCATGATATGAAGATTGTGCCGTACGCACCATTTGAAATTTCACCAGCAGCGCAAGGGTTACATTATGGGCAAGCAGTTTTTGAAGGCCTTAAAGCTTATAAACATAATGGCGAAGTTGTATTATTCCGTCCAGACCAAAATTTCAAACGTATTAATAATTCTTTAGCACGTTTAGAAATGCCAGAAGTTGATGAAGCAGCATTATTAGAAGGATTAAAGCAGCTTATCGATGTTGAACGAGATTGGGTACCTGAAGGCGAAGGTCAGTCGTTATATATTCGTCCTTTTGTATTTGCTACTGAAGGTATTTTGGGTGTACGTTCTTCACATCAATATAAATTACTAATTATTTTATCTCCGTCAGGGGCTTATTATGGTGGTGACACATTAAAGTCAACTAAAATTTATGTCGAAGATGAATATGTACGTGCAGTACGTGGAGGTGTAGGTTTCGCTAAAGTTGCAGGTAACTATGCAGCTAGCTTACTTGCACAAACAAACGCTAATAAATTAGGTTATGACCAAGTATTATGGCTTGATGGTGTTGAACAAAAATATGTTGAAGAAGTTGGTAGTATGAATATTTTCTTCGTAGAAAATGGCAAAGTAGTTACGCCAGCATTAAACGGTAGTATCTTGCCTGGTATTACTAGAAAGTCAATTATTCAATTAGCTGAAGATTTAGGTTATGAAGTTGAAGAGAGAAGAGTTTCTATAGAAGAGCTGTTTAACGCATATGATAAAGGTGAACTTACAGAAGTATTTGGTTCAGGTACAGCAGCTGTTATCTCTCCTGTAGGTACACTTCGCTATGAAGATAGAGAAATTGTTATTAATAACAATGAACCTGGTAAAATCACTCAAAAATTATATGACACATATACTGGTATTCAAAGTGGCAAATTGGAAGATAAATACGGATGGAGAGTAGAAGTTCCTAAGTATTAACAATAGAGTTTTCAATTATTTATTAAATAGCATCTATAGTATATTTATTATTTGGCAGATTGATTTTTTAAATTTCGATCTGCTTTTTTAAAATCCGTTTATATAAAAATATTTTTTAATTAATTAATCACTTCATATTTTTGTTGTGTGTGGTAAAATACAATTGATATAAAATGAATATAAATCAATTAAATTTAGACAGAGAAATTTTTTTAACATATGTTTTTTCTGTCTTTTTTTATTTACACAACTAAGAATAAGGAGAGATAAAATGATTTATGCGGGTATATTAGCAGGTGGTATTGGTTCTAGAATGGGAAATGTTCCATTACCCAAACAATTTTTATTATTACAAGGAAAACCTATTATTATTCATACAGTAGAAAAATTTTTAATGTATAAGGACTTTGATGAAATCATTATTGCCACTCCTCAAAAGTGGATCAATTATATGCACGATTTGCTAAACAATTATCGATTAGACGATAAGAAAATAAAAGTAATACAAGGCGGCGACGACAGAAATCACACTATAATGAATATTATAGAAAGCATTGAGCAACATAAAAAATTAAATGATGAAGATATCATCGTTACCCATGATGCAGTTAGACCATTTCTAACAAATCGAATTATTAGAGAGAATGTGGAATATGCTAGTCAATATGGCGCTGTCGATACGGTCGTTAATGCTGTTGATACTATCATTTCTTCAAATGATGCACAATTTATTTCTGAGATTCCAATTAGAAGTGAGATGTATCAAGGACAGACGCCTCAAACTTTTAAAATAAAAGAGTTAAAGGATAGCTATTTATCGTTAACTCAATCTCAAAAGGAAATATTAACTGACGCGTGTAAAATACTCGTAGAATTGGGTAAGCCAGTAAAATTAGTCAAAGGAGAGTTATTTAACATAAAAATTACAACACCATATGATTTAAAAGTTGCGAATTCAATTATTACTGGAGCTGTTGATAATGATTAATCAAGTATATCAATTAGTAAGTCCAAGACAATTTGAAGCAACATTTAAAACTATTGATTTACATAATCATAATAGCAAAGTTATTGTTCGACCCTTATATTTGTCAATTTGTGCAGCCGATTTGAGATATTATTGTGGAAATAGAGATAGCAAAATTTTATCTAAGAAATTACCTATGTCATTGATTCATGAAAGTGTAGGTGAAATTGTATACGACTCTGAACATCGACTAAAAAATGGAACTAAAGTTGTTATGATTCCCAATACACCGTCTAAATCGCATAATATCATTGCAGAAAATTATTTAACTTCTAGTCATTTTAAGTCAAGTGGTTATGATGGTTTTATGCAAGATTATATAGTCATGAAACCTGATAGAGTAGTCACTTTACCACAAGAAATTGATTTGAGTGTAGCGTCGTATACTGAATTAGTTACAGTTAGTGTTCATGCAATAGATCGTTTTAAAGCAAAAGCAATACCACAATTTGAATCATTGGGGATATGGGGGGACGGTAATTTAGGATATATCACTGCAGTTTTACTAAAAAAACTATATCCTACTACTAAAATTATAGTTTTTGGAAAAACATTATATAAATTAAGCCGTTTTTCATTTGTAGATGAAATCATTCAAATTGACAATATTCCTCAACATATCAAAATTGATCATGCATTTGAATGTGTGGGTGGTAAAGGAAGTCAGCAGGCTATTGAACAAATTATCAATATTATTAATCCTGAAGGGAGTATCGCTTTATTAGGAGTGAGCGAACTGTCTATACAAGTGAATACAAGAATGGTTTTAGAAAAAGGTTTAACTATAATTGGTAGTAGCAGAAGTGGTTTAAAGGATTTTGAAAAAACTATTGAATTGTATCGTAAATATCCTGAAGTTCTTAATCAATTAGCATTACTTAAAGGTAAAGAATTTGAAATAAATACCATAGAAGACCTCATTACAGCGTTCGAATATGATATTTCTAACGCATGGGGAAAAACAGTTTTAAAGTGGAATATTTAAAGAAAAGGAAACAACTATGACAAAGCAAAATATATTTATAGATGACATTTATTGGGAACGTGTCCAACTCTACGTCAAAGGACATTTTGAAGGAGTAAAACCTACAAGAAATTTCCTTCTCAGAAACCTAACAGAAACAAAGCTGTTAAATGCTAATCGTGTTAATATTCAAGGATCAACTTTTGAGGCAAGATTTAATATTGCTATTTTAGAAAAAGGCAATTTTTTAAGTACAGGTAATTATATATTAATCAACCGACAAGAAGATGAATACGTCTGCCAAATTAATCCAAAATTTTTGAATGATAAAAAAAAGCAAATGACTTTAGAGGAGTTAAGAGATTACAACTCACTTGAGACCCAATCGTTACAAAAAAGTTATTTATTAAAAAATTATGGTAAGAGTTTTCAAAGGTATAATAACAAAGAGATTAAATCTTACGTCATTGTTCCAGCAATTTCCCAAGAAATTAATGAGTTTATTTTTAAAGTTCAATATAAATCTGAAATAAATAAAATAAGTAAACTTAAGCATTTATCATTCATATTACATAAAGCTTTGAGGAAAATTAGTTTCAATGTAAGAGATAAAATCTATTTGTCGATATTTAACATTTCCAAAACAGTATATAAGAATAATAAAAATCATGTTTTGTTTACATCAGATTCTAGAGCAAATATGTCAGGAAATTTTAAATTTATATACGAAGAAATGCTTAAACAACAATTGGACAAAAAACTTGTCATTCATTCCATTTTTAAACCTAATATAGCAAATAGGAGATCGTTTATTGATAAATTAAAATTCCCATATTTTTTAGGAAAATCTAAATATATTTTGGTTGATGATTATCATCCGATGATATATAAACTTCAATTTAGAGAAAACCAAGAAATAGTTCAAGTATGGCATGCCGTGGGTGCTTTCAAGACTGTAGGATTTAGTAGAACTGGGAAAAAGGGAGGACCTTTCATAGATTCTATTGGCCATAGGAATTATAGTAAAGCTTATGTTTCGTCAAATAATGATATTCTTTACTATGCTGAAGCTTTTGGAATTGAAGAACATAAGGTTATTCCAACAGGTGTTCCACGTACGGATGTTTTGTTCGATGAATCTTATAAAACACGCATTAAACAAAGTTTAGAAACAAAATTATCAATTATAAAAAATAAAAAAGTCATTCTTTTTGCACCTACATTTAGAGGAAGTGGGCATCGCACAGCACACTATCCTTTCTTTAAAATTAATTTTGCAAGATTAGCTAGTTATTGTGAAGAACACCAAGCTACTGTTTTGTTTAAAATGCATCCTTTTGTTAGAAATAAATTAAATATCCCAGCAATTTATAATAAATATTTTTTAGATATTTCAAATTACCGCGAAGTAAATGATGTATTGTTCATTACGGATATTTTAATCTCTGATTATTCTTCTTTAATCTATGAATTTTCAGTTTTTAAAAAACCAATGCTTTTTTATGCTTTTGATTTGGAAGATTATATTTACACGAGAGATTTTTATGAACCTTATGAAACCTTTGTTCCTGGTAAAATAGTGAAAACTTTTGATGAACTTATTTTAGCGTTAGAAAATAATGATTTTGAATTTGAAAAGGTAAAGCCGTTTTTAAATAAGAATTTTAAATATAAAGATGGTAAATCGAGTGAACGATTAGTTAAAGATTTATTTAACAAATTTTTTCAGTAAAAGAATTTAAAGGTTCTAATTTATGCTAATTGTAACAATAGATAAATAACAAGTTAGAAAATTTATATCATAGTGAAACAACTCTAAATCTAGTCATGTCTAGTAAATTTTCAAAGTATAGTTAAGTCATTTTGTTTTTAGCAAGTTCTAGATTAGTGATGTACAAAACGTATTATGAATAGAGTCTTTTAAAGTATGTATTAATTAATAAAAGTACCTAAAGAAAATAGCCATTTTTAATTTTGAACCCAATTTTAGTTTTTATACTTAAATAAAGTTCAGTTTCCTATAATTGTCATGTAATCTATAATACAATAGTTTATGTAACTATAATTAATATAAAAATCATTTTCAGGAGAGAATTAAAATTGGAATGGATATTATTTGATAAAGATGGTACATTGATTGAGTTTGACAGTAGTTGGGAAAAAATTGGCGTACGTCTCGTTGATCAACTTTTAGAAACCTTTCCAGTACATGATAAGGAAGCGGCACATCGCCAATTACGCATTATCGATAAAAAAATTAAGCCAGATTCTGTTATGGGATCGGGTTCATTAGGTGAAATTATAGAGTCTTTTAATGGTGTAACAGGTAAAGAAACATCAGATTGGACAAAGGATACGAGTCAGGAACTCATTGATTCAAGAGTGCCTGAAAACAATTGGATTGATGGTGTACAAGAAACTATTCAAGCTCTTAGAAATGAAGGATATCACATAGGTATAGTAACAAGTGATACTAAAAAAGGAGTCGATCAATTTCTGGAGGAAACGCAAACTAGAAATCTCTTTGATTTAGTAATTTCTACAGAAACACACGCAGAAGAAAAGCCACATCCTAAAGTTTTAGATCCACTATTTAATGCTTTTGATGTTAAACCAGAAAAGGTAGCAATAGTAGGAGATACGGCCAACGATATGAAAACCGCGATTAATGCTCATTTAGGATTAGCTATCGGTGTGCTAACAGGCGTGGCTAAAAAAGAGGAACTCTACGACGCAGATGTCATCATTAATAGTGCAAAAGATGTTAAACAAGTTATAGAGCAATACGGAAAATAAAGTTTTTAAATTGAGTAAGACGTAGATGTGTGAGTCGATTCGCACGTCTACGTCCTTTTTCTTTTAATAATACATAAAAAACATCGGTTTTATGAGTCGAGATTTAATAATGTACGTAGTGTAGATTGATTATAAGAATTTTTAAATAAAGCACGACGTTGTAGTTCTGGTATAATGTATTTTACAAAATCTTCAAGGCTATGGGGTAATGAAGGTGGCATCAGATTAAAGCCGTCTGCAACGCCTTCATTAAACCACTGCTCCATCTCATCCACTATCTCCTCAGGTGTACCTATAAGAGTAAGATGACCACCACCGGCACTTAAGTAACCTAATAATTCTCTTACAGTCGGTTGTTTATCTTTTATAATGGCTAAAACTGTTTCATATCGACCAATTGGACCTTTGAAATTTTTAACAGGAGGTAAGGGAGGAACTGGTTCATCTAATTCCCAATCTGAACAATCTTGTTGAACAAAAAAACTGAGTTGCTTTAAAGCATCTTCAATGGGTAATTTTTGATCAAGTTCTGCTTTTTTTGATAATGCTTTTTCATGGGTTTCACCTACATAAGTTACTAAACCAGGGAAAATTTTAATTTTTCTATCTGGATGTTGAGTTTTAGAAATAGCATCAGACAATTTCTTTTTATAACTACGTGCTTGCTTGATATCCCATGAAACAGAGTAAACAGCATCAGCATATTTTGCTGCTAATGCAATACCTTCTTTTGACGCACCGGCTTGCATAGATACTGGTTTACCTTGAGGACTTTGTGGTGTTGTATGTGGTCCTCGTACTTGAAAATAGTCTCCCTCATGATAAAAAGGTTTAATATCTTTAGACTCAATAATTTTGTTGTTGTTTTTATCTGGTACATAAGATGCAGTTGACCAAGAAGTGAATAGCTGATTCATTACCGATGCAAATTCATCTGCTTTTTTGTAGCGCTCATGTCTTTCTGGTAAGTATTGAAGACTGTGATTTTGGGCTTCAATATCTGTCATGGATGTGACTAAATTCCAACCCACACGGCCATGAGATAAGTAGTCTAGACTTAATAATTGACGAGAAGCGGTGAATGGATTTGAAAATGTACTCGATATTGTTGGCACTAATCTTATATGTGATGTAACTTGTGCAATAGCTGATAAGTTAATTATAGGATCAAACCAAAAAGCGGGCATAGTAGTATTATCACTTGCATTAAAGGCTTGATTATCTGCAAAAAAGACGATATCCAAAAGACCTTTTTCAGCTATTTGAGCTAAATGCTGATAATAAGATATGTTGCCGATATCCTCAATATTAGAATCTTTCATACGCCATGCCGCTTGATGATGACCACATCCATACAGTAACACACCTATGTTAAGAAAGTGATTATTTGTCATATGAACACCTCATTAATTATTATCTTTTTGTAAAAAATACACAAACAATTAGTTCATTGTTAAACCACCGTCAACGGTAATATTTTGACCTGTTACGCCACGTGCTTCATCTGAAGCGAGATATACGACCATATTGGCTACATCTTGAGGTGATGTTACTTTTCTAAGAGGTGTAGTTTGAGCAATTAAATCAAATACTTCAGGTGTAGTGACTGCACTTGCATCAGTCGTTTTGAGTAATCCTCCAGAAACAACATTTGCTGTAATACCATATTGTCCAAGTTCTGCAGCAATATTACGAGTAAAGCCAATGAGACCTGCCTTTGCTGTTGTATACTCATGATAAGGTACGACTGGATTTTGATACAAATTGGTTCCAATACTAACAATGCATCCACTTTGTTGTTCTATAAATTGTGGTATGACGCTTTGAGTCACATTAAATGCTCCTTTTAAAGTACCATTAAGTTGTTGTTGATAATCTTCCCAAGTTAAATCTTTAAACGATTTTTGCTGATTTGGATCAAATTTAAAACCAACAAGTGCATTATTAATGACTATATCTATTTTTCCAAAATGTTGTGTGGCAGTTTGAATCATTCGATTCACATCGTTTCTGTCTGTCACATCAGCTTGAATAGCTATAGCCCTACTTTGATTATAATTTCTAATTAATTTTTCAGCTTTATCCTTATTTTGTTTGTAATTAACAACAACATTGTAGCCTTTTTCTAGTAAAGTTATTGCAATTTTAGCGCCTAATCCACGACTACTTCCCGTGATAATTGCAGTTTTTTTCATCTTCATGCCCCCAATAATTTTTATTTGTATAAGAAAAAATGCACAACCTTCATGAGAAAAGTTGTGCATCCAAATCAATATATAAAGACAGAATGATAATTAGATGAGATTCAACACTTTCCTCCGCTAGTATAAGCTAGTTCAGGTTCAAAGGGTTTGGATGATATCCATCTCAGTTAAAAAACACCCCTAGTGCATATAATTCAGTTATAGTATAAACATAGAATTTTTATAAAATATTGTCAACATTCTTAATAATAGCTATATCTGTTATTTTAATATTTGAGTAAAAGGTATATGAAATAACTTGTGAAAGTATATAAATATAAGCTCTAATTTTCTACAATTAGATATATTATCTTGTATCCACTTGTCGGTATGCTTTAATAACTTGAGCAATTTTATCAATGACTGAATCAAGGGAGTCTACGTCTTCGTGTATGTCATATTCATTAATATTAAGTCGAACAACAGGACATGCATTAAAATTGTTAATCCAATTTTCATACCGTTTAAATAGTTTTTTCCAATATTCTGGATCTGTATTGATTTCCATGTCACGTCCCCGCTGTTGAATACGATCAATTACTTCATCATAATCACATTCTAGATAAATCAGAACATCAGGCTTTGGAAAATAAGGTGTCATAACCATTGCATTAAATAATTCGTAATACGTGTGGTAGTCGTCAGCACTCATTGTTCCTTGTTCTTCGTGCATTTTTGCAAAAATATCCACATCTTCATAAATTGAACGATCTTGAACGAATCCGCCACCATACTCAAACATGCGTTTTTGTTCCTTAAAACGTTCAGCAAGAAAGTAAATTTGAAGATGAAAGCTCCAACGTTCAAAATTATGATAAAATTTATCTAAATAAGGATTATGGTCTACATTCTCAAAGGAAGTTTTAAAATTTAACTTGTCAGCAAGTGCTTGTGTTAACGTAGATTTACCAACCCCTACAGTGCCAGCAATGGTTATTACTGCATTTTGAGGAATACCATAATTATTCATCTTTATTTTCTCCAATCATAGGTTTTACTAAATTTAAAATATTTTGGTAATCGTAATCATTTTTAACGAAATCTTGTTGAGATGTATCAATTCGAATGACATTTGCACCGTCATTCTTTAATGATTCATAATAAGCAAGATAATCTTTTTTTAAAGTAAGTAAATAGTCATCTTCTATTTGAGATTCAAAGCTACGATTACGTTGTGCAATTCTAGATTTTAATACATCTAAATCAGCATCTAAAAAGATAATTGTATTTGGCATTTCGATATCTTCAGTTAAAATATCAAAAATACGACTGAATTTATCAAATTCTTTAGCATCTAAAGTATTTTTAGCAAAAATTTTATTTTTATGAATATGATAATCGCTAACTATACCTTGATTTAGCGACTCAATATCTCTAATCTGTTTATATCTGTTACATAAAAAGAACATTTCAGTTTGAAAACTCCACTTTTCTATATCATCATAAAAATCAGATAGAAATGGATTTTCATCAACAATTTCTTTCTCTTCATAAAAACCAAACGTCTTGCTTAATCGGTGAGCAAGAGAGGATTTACCAACACCTATAGGTCCTTCGATTGCAATAAATGGTTTATTCATAATCACTTCTCCAAATGTTAAGATAGACAATGAGTATTGTACCATAAGTGAGGTATTCCAACACATATGAAAAAAAATCATGATTACATGCGCTTAGCAATTAATGAAGCACACAAAGCCAAAGCATTAGGAGAAGTTCCAATCGGAGCAGTTATTGTTAAAGAGGATCAAGTCATTGCACGTGCACATAATTTAAGGGAAACATTGCAGCAACCTACTGCCCATGCAGAGCACATAGCGATAGAACGGGCGTCAGAAGTTGTCGGCAGTTGGAGATTAGAAGAATGTACGTTGTATGTTACATTAGAGCCCTGTGTCATGTGTGCGGGCACTATTATTATGAGCCGTATTCCAAAGGTTGTGTACGGTGCTACTGATCCCAAAGGAGGATGTTCAGGAAGTCTTATGAATTTATTAGAACAACCGCAGTTTAATCATAGGGCAATCGTAGAAAAAGGAATTTTAGAAGAAGAGTGTGCAGAACTATTGAGAAGTTTTTTTAAGGAAATACGTGAAAAGAAAAAAGCAGAAAAACAGGGGAAGATACAAAAGGATATAAATTTGTTAAAATGATGTCGTACATAAATAAACGTATTTTTGAAGTCCAGTAAATCGTTAAAGATTGTGTGATAACATATAACAATGATGAAGTTAAGACACATGCTACACACATTAATTTTAAATCAATTAAAAAAATTCATATAGCATCACTTTAAAATAAGTGGAAACGAGGTCAACTAATGATAAAGCTAATAGCAACTGATATGGATGGAACATTACTTAACGCTGGTCATGAAATCACCACTATGAATCAAGAAGCGATAAAATTTGCGCAAGCGAACGGCATTACAGTAGTTATTGCAACTGGTAGAGCATTTTATGAGGCACAAACACCTGTTGCTGAAACAGACTTAAAAGTACCTTACATATGTTTGAATGGTGCAGAAGTTCGTGATGAATCATTTAATATAATGAGTACATCGCATCTTAATCATGATTTAGTACACAAAATTACTACAGCACTTAAAAATAATCATATTTATTATCAAATTTACACAAACCGTGGCATATATACAGAAGATCCTAAACGTGATTTAGCAATCTATATAGATATTGCAGAACGTGCGGGTCAAAAAGCAGATGTAGACAAGATACGAAATAATATACAAAAACGCATAGATAACGGTACTTTAAAAGTTGTAGATAATTATGATTCAATTGAAGATATTCCTGGAGAACTTATTATGAAGGTGTTAGCTTTTGATGCAGATTTAAGTAAAATCGACCAAGTAGGTCAAGCGTTAGCATCATCACCAAATTTAGCAGTATCTTCATCATCAAGAGGTAATCTAGAAATCACTCATTCAGACGCTCAAAAAGGCATTGCCTTATCAGCTATTGCTCATCAATTGGGTATAGATTTAACAGATGTGATAGCAATAGGAGATAATTTAAATGATATTTCAATGCTAGAACGTGTAGGTTATCCAGTAGCAATGAATAATGCTACAGACGAAGTTAAACATATTGCTAAATATGTCACAGACACCAATGAAAATAGTGGAGTTGGAAAAGCAATCATGAAAATATTAAAAGAAGAAAATAATTTAGAGGTGTAAAATAATGAAAGGTTTAATTATTATAGGGAGTGCTCAAGTAGGGTCTCATACGAACGCTTTATCAAAATATTTAAAAGGTCAACTCGGCGAACATGATGTTGAGGTGGAAATCTTTGACCTAGCTGAGAAACCCATTCATCAATTGGATTTTGCTGGTACAACACAAGCAGTTGATGAAATTAAAAACAATGTCAAATCTTTACAGAGTAAAGCAATGGAAGCAGATTTCTTAATTTTAGGAACGCCAAATTATCATGGATCGTTTTCAGGTATTCTTAAAAATGCACTTGACCACCTTAATATGGACCATTTCAAAATGAAACCCGTGGGACTCATTTGCAATAGTGGAGGAATAGTAAGTTCTGAGCCATTATCACACTTAAGAGTCATCGTACGTAGTTTACTTGGTATTGCTGTACCAACGCAAATTGCTACACATGACTCTGATTATGCTAAATTAGAAGATGGTACCTTATACTTAGAAGATAATGAATTTCAACTACGTGCAAAATTGTTTGTTGATCAAATTGTATCCTTCGTAACAAATAGTCCATATGAACACTTAAAATAATCATATTTTATGATTTGTTTTTATCAAGCAATATCATTAAATTAGCTCCCTTTGATGTTTTTAGTAAACATTAAAGGGAGTCTTTATATTTATTGCCTTAATAAAACATATACATGATTTTTGAGATTTAACTTTAAAATATTCCATAAAACACTGTGACAGAGATGTGCATAATACTAATATGAAACACCGCGGTTATTTATATTTTTATCATTCGAAATAGTTTGGTGACAATTTTTTTGATGAATATAGTAATAATTTCAACTATTTATGTTATTAGAATTTTAAGAAATGTAGAGCGAATTAATTAACTGTTTATTAAATGTTTGTTAACATATTTAAAAAATATTGCAAAAAAGACTTATATACTATATTGTATTTTACTCTAGAAACGATTTTTACTTGAAAATTACATTGAAATAGTCAAAGATAAGGAGTTTTTATGATTAAAAAAAAATAATTTACTAACTAAAAAGAAACCTATAGCAAATAAATCCAATAAATATGCAATTAGAAAATTCACAGTAGGTACAGCGTCTATTGTAATAGGTGCAACATTATTGTTTGGTTTAGGTCATAATGAGGCCAAAGCTGAGGAGAATACAGTACAAGACGTTAAAGATTCGAATATGGATGATGAATTATCAGATAGCAATGATCAGTCCAGTAATGAAGAAAAGAATGATGTAATCAATAATAGTCAGTCAATAAACACCGATGATGATAACCAAATAAAAAAAGAAGAAACGAATAGCAACGATGCCATAGAAAATCGCTCTAAAGATATAACACAGTCAACAACAAATGTAGATGAAAACGAAGCAACATTTTTACAAAAGACCCCTCAAGATAATACTCAGCTTAAAGAAGAAGTGGTAAAAGAACCCTCATCAGTCGAATCCTCAAATTCATCAATGGATACTGCCCAACAACCATCTCATACAACAATAAATAGTGAAGCATCTATTCAAACAAGTGATAATGAAGAAAATTCCCGCGTATCAGATTTTGCTAACTCTAAAATAATAGAGAGTAACACTGAATCCAATAAAGAAGAGAATACTATAGAGCAACCTAACAAAGTAAGAGAAGATTCAATAACAAGTCAACCGTCTAGCTATAAAAATATAGATGAAAAAATTTCAAATCAAGATGAGTTATTAAATTTACCAATAAATGAATATGAAAATAAGGTTAGACCGTTATCTACAACATCTGCCCAACCATCGAGTAAGCGTGTAACCGTAAATCAATTAGCGGCAGAACAAGGTTCGAATGTTAATCATTTAATTAAAGTTACTGATCAAAGTATTACTGAAGGATATGATGATAGTGATGGTATTATTAAAGCACATGATGCTGAAAACTTAATCTATGATGTAACTTTTGAAGTAGATGATAAGGTGAAATCTGGTGATACGATGACAGTGAATATAGATAAGAATACAGTTCCATCAGATTTAACCGATAGTTTTGCAATACCAAAAATAAAAGATAATTCTGGAGAAATCATCGCTACAGGTACTTATGATAACGCAAATAAACAAATTACCTACACTTTTACAGATTATGTAGATAAATATGAAAATATTAAAGCGCACCTTAAATTAACATCATACATTGATAAATCAAAGGTTCCAAATAATAATACCAAGTTAGATGTAGAATATAAGACGGCCCTTTCATCAGTAAATAAAACAATTACGGTTGAATATCAAAAACCTAACGAAAATCGGACTGCTAACCTTCAAAGTATGTTTACAAACATAGATACGAAAAATCATACAGTTGAGCAAACGATTTATATTAACCCTCTTCGTTATTCAGCCAAAGAAACAAATGTAAATATTTCAGGGAACGGTGATGAAGGTTCAACAATTATCGACGATAGTACAATCATTAAAGTTTATAAGGTTGGAGATAATCAAAATTTACCTGATAGTAACAGAATTTATGATTACAGTGAATATGAAGATGTTACAAATGATGATTATGCCCAATTAGGAAATAATAATGACGTGAATATTAATTTTGGTAATATAGATTCACCATATATTATTAAAGTTATTAGTAAATATGACCCTAATAAGGACGATTACACGACGATACAGCAAACTGTGACAATGCAAACGACTATAAATGAGTATACTGGTGAGTTTAGAACAGCATCCTATGATAATACAATTGCTTTCTCTACAAGTTCTGGTCAAGGACAAGGTGACTTGCCTCCTGAAAAAACTTATAAAATCGGAGATTACGTATGGGAAGATGTAGATAAAGATGGTATTCAAAATACAAATGATAATGAAAAACCGCTTAGTAATGTATTGGTAACTTTGACGTATCCTGATGGAACTTCAAAATCAGTCAGAACAGATGAAGAAGGCAAATATCAATTTGATGGGTTGAAAAACGGATTGACTTATAAAATTACATTCGAAACACCAGAAGGATATACGCCGACGCTTAAACATTCAGGAACAAATCCTACACTAGACTCAGAAGGTAATTCTGTATTGGTAACTATTAACGGACAAGACGATATGACTATTGATAGCGGATTTTATCAAACACCTAAATATAGCTTAGGGAACTATGTATGGTATGACACTAACAAAGATGGTATTCAAGGTGATGATGAAAATGGAATCCCAGGAGTAAAAGTGACGTTAAAAGATGAAAACGGAAATATCATTAGTACAACAACAACTGATGAAAATGGAAAGTATCAATTTGATAATTTAAATAGTGGTAATTATATTGTTCATTTTGATAAACCTTCAGGTATGACTCAAACAACAACAGATTCTGGTGATGATGACGAACAGGATGCTGATGGGGAAGAAGTCCATGTAACAATTACTGATCATGATGACTTTAGTATAGATAACGGATACTATGATGACGACTCAGATTCAGATAGTGATTCAGACTCAGACAGTGACTCGGATTCCGATAGCGACTCCGACTCAGACAGTGACTCAGGATTAGACAATAGCTCAGATAAGAATACAAAAGATAAATTACCGGATACAGGAGCTAATGAAGATCATGATTCTAAAGGCACATTACTTGGAACTTTATTTGCAGGATTAGGAGCGTTATTATTAGGGAAACGTCGCAAAAATAGAAAAAATAAAAATTAAATTATTCAAATGAAATTAGTGAAAGAAGCAGATACGACATTTGAATAGAAAGTATATTTAGTCCAACAAATGTAAGGTGTTGATTAAAACTATAATATAACTTTCACGTTTATCATATCTTGTGAAAAAGACGATGCAAACAAGGTCATTTTTATTAAAAATGACTGAAATGTATAATTTTTAGAGAAACAGATGTAACTCACAATCTGACAGTGATTTAATAGAGGAACCGTGAATTTTAAATGAATTCATGGTTCCTTTTTATCGAATGAATAAAAATTCTTTTATGTAATACAAAAAAATACTATGAAACCATTTAATGATAAATGACTTCATAGCAAAATTTGATTTTTGTTTTTATGCTTTAGTTAAAATGTTGAAGTAAATTTTTCCACAGTAACATGATTTGTGTTTGAGAATACTTTTGTGCAGTTTCAATACAATGGTGAGAAAAAGATTGTTGAAGTTGGGGGTTATTGAGCAATAATTTTACTTTTTCAAATAGCATGTGTTGATTATTCTTTTCTATTAAATATCCATTCTTACCGTCCTGTATCAATTCACCTGGACCATATTGAATATCATAACTGATAGAAGGTACACCATGTGATTCACATTCTAATAATGCTAAGGAAAAGCCTTCCATATTACTTGTTATTAAATTTAGATATGCATCTTGATATTCATCAGTTAAATCTTTTAAAAAACCTCTTAATATTACGTGTTTTTCTAGTCCTAATTCTTGAATGCGTTCTTTTAAATGTTGTTCTTCTTTACCAAAACCATACATATGTAGTTCGATATTTGAAAACGTATCTTTAAGCCTATTAATAAGTTCAATTTGTTGTATCAATTGCTTTTCAGGTGAGTATCTTGCTACAGAAATAATTTTTTTAGGTGAAACATAGTTATTTTTATTAGAGTCATCGTTCATTTCAAAAGATGAATAACCAACTGGAATAGCATATACTGGAATGACTCCTCTGATTCTCTCAATTACGTCAGCTTTTTGTTGTTGTGTTGAAACAATGATGGCTTTATACCTTTGTAAATGTTCAAAAACCCCTTTATAAACATTTTTGATTGGTGAATGCGTTAAATCAGTAACATCTTTAACATGAGTGCTATGTAACACTGCAATAACAGGGATGTAAGATGCAACTATGTTAAATATATGTGATGTAACAAGGTTACGATCGCTAAAGAATAAGTCACTACTTTGATATATTGTTTCAATAAAAAAAGCACCTAGCTCAGTTTCATTGTTTAAAAAGTGCGTTTTACCTAAATGATTTAATATAATCTTTTTTGCCACATAGGGATGATTTGAATTAATATCATAATACTTTTCAATTTTCACGTTTCCTTGAGGAGAAAGATAGTACTCTGCTTGTATTTTTTGGTCCGTTGATAAAACTCTAACGCAACTTAAAAATCCACGTGTATCGTATAACTCTCTTTTTATTTTTCTTCTAGATGTATCAAAGTAATTAATATAATCAATTTTTTGATAAGCTTCATCAGCAAAATGCGCATACATTATAAATTGTTGTTGATCATAAATCCGAACGTCATTTGTCTCAGAAACAGGTTTTATAGTATAGCCACATTCATTTCTCCAGTAATGAATCCAATTTTTACTGAACACTGATGTTACGTTACTTGCTTCTTGAAAATAATCATACATGTTTATATAATCTTCGCTATTAATATATTGCGATGCTGTTTGAGTTAAATAGCGATTCCATGCTAGTAATAAGATTTTAGCTTGATAATGATATGCTTTAAATAGGTTTAATCGATTAATCATTGCTTTTTCTATACCAGCAGTTTTATGACCGATGTTATTACCTACAAAATAGTACATAATTTACCTCATATAGTTAAGTTTATTTTACAAACATTGTAACATAATAAAAACTTATAATATTAATAAAACTAATAAACATTTAAAAATAATTTATACGAAAATACATACTACTAACTATATTTACCTCTTTATAATTAAAAAAATTTAAAATAACGAGTCACTTACAAACGAGCTTATAATAAAATTTATTGTGTGTGAATACAACTATTGTGATAGCACCCACAATAAACGATTTTAGTTGTTTATCATGATTACTCCACTTAGTATATTTCTGTTATTGTAGTTTCACTCATCAGTATGATAGCGAAGTATGTTGTTAAATTTGTTGAAAAGTATAAATAATAGTGAGTTTTAAGTTTTGAGTTAAGTTACACTCTATGAGCAAATGTTTCGATCGCTGCTTTAATCTCATCTCTTACACGTTGAAATTCTGACCAATCTTTACCAGCAGGATCATCAAATCCCCAATGTTCTTTAGTGACGTTTTTAGGTAAAACTGGACAGTTTGCATCTGCATCACTACACAATGTGACAACTATATCAGACGCTATTAAAATGTCATTGTTTATCAGGTCAGAAGTGTGATGTGAAATATCAATACCGACTTCTTTCATAGCTTTTATAGCATGCGGATTAACACCATGTGTTTCAATGCCAGCAGAATATACATTCCATTTATCACCTAATATTAATTTTCCAAAACCTTCAGCCATTTGACTGCGACAAGAATTACCAGTACAAATAAAATAAATAGTTTTCTTTTGCATAAAAAAATCTCCTAATTTAAAAGATAATAAGTGTTAGGTAAAGACCTAACAAAGTAAAGAATAATACAGGTATAGTAATTACAATACCCGTTTTAAAGTAAGTACCCCAAGAAATTTTAACTCCTTTTTGAACTAAAACATGTAACCATAATAATGTAGCAAGAGATCCAATGGGTGTGATTTTTGGTCCTAAATCTGCTCCAATCACATTGGCATAAATCATTCCTTCTTTTATAGAACTTATAGCATGCGATTGATCGATGGCTATCGCATCAATAAGTACGGTAGGCATATTATTCATAATTGCTGAAAGAAATGCGGATACAAATCCCATGCCCATAATACTGCTAAAAAGTCCGTGCTGAGCTATTGATGATAAAATATCTGCTAAAATCAATGTCATCCCTACATTCTTTAAGCCAAAAATAACAAGATACATACCGATAGAAAATATTACGATATTCCACGGAGCCCCTTTGATAACTTGTTTCGTATGCACTACATTAGACTGACGCGCTAATAATATAAAAATCACAGCTATAGCTCCAGTGATAAATGATACAGGTATATGTATGAACTCACTCACTAAGTAACCTATAAGTAATAAAGCTAAAATAATCCATGAAATTTTAAATAATCGTGTGTCTCGTATAGCATCTTTAGGTTCAGAAATACTTGATATATCAAAAGTTTTAGGGATGGATTTTCTAAAGTAAAACCATAAAACTAAGATACTAGCTAATAGAGAAAATAAATTAGGTATAAACATACGCATTAAATATTCAACAAATTTAATACCAAAGTAATCTGCTGATACAATGTTAACTAAATTACTTACAACAAGTGGCAATGAGGTGGAATCTGCTATAAACCCACAAGCTATAATAAAAGGAAATACTAACTTATTATTGAAACCTAAATTTCTTATCATTGCTAAAACAATAGGCGTTAAAATTAAGGCTGCACCATCATTAGCAAAGAATGCTGCAATAAGCGCCCCTAATATCATGATATATATAAACATCTTTAATCCATGTCCATTAGATGCCTTAACCATATGAATAGCTGACCATTCAAAGAATCCTATCTCATCAAGAATCAATGATATAAGAATGACTGAGACAAAAGTTAGTGTAGCATTCCAAACAATTCCGATTACTTCTAATATATCTGTAAAATTTACTACACCCGTAATAATAACTAAAAGCGCCCCAATGATTGCTGAAATACCTATGTCTAACCCTTTAGGTTGCCAAATGATTAAGGTTAAAGTGATGAAAAATATTACAATTGCTAATACAGTAGTCATGAAATTTCACCTTTCTTTATAGTATGACAAATACATCGGTTATGAGTTGAATGAAGTAAATTTAATTGATTTGTCACTTGTTCAAATAAGCGGTGATTAAGTTCGTATATTTGTTTATTGCCAACTTTGTTTGCAAACACTAATTTGCAATCAACAAGTAACTTCATATGGTGGCTTAGTGTTGGTTGTGAAAAGTTAAAATGTATAAGTAAATCACACGCACACAATTCACCACAAGATAATAAATCTAAAATTTCTAATCTGCTAGGATTCGCAATGACTTTTAATATGTTAGATAATTGAATATATGACATAACATGGCCTCCTATAACATAACATAGATTATCATCTATATAGATAAACGTCTATGCTATATTGGTATTTTAGTTAAAAAAACATGCCAGTTGTATCTTATAAAATAAAAATACAACTGGCATTGTAATTGAAAATCGATATTTTATTTGCGATATTTCAGGCGTGCGAAAGCATCATGCTGGTGGATAGACTCTTCATTACGACATTCAATATCGAACCCTTCAATCCAATCAAATTCAACTAAGTCTGCTGCAATTAGTCGAATTAAATCTTCAACAAATCGTGGGTTTTCATAAGCACGTTCTGTTACTCGTTTTTCATCAGGACGTTTTAAGATTGGATATAAGATAGAACTAGCGTTGGCTTCCATAGCGTCTAAAATTTTATTTTTATAATCATCGATGACATCATTATTTTTATCTAAATATGCTTTAACTGTAACGATACCACGTTGATTATGTGCAGAATATTCACTAATTTCTTTTGAGCAAGGACATAGTGTTGTTACTTTGGCTTGAATAGTTAATTCTTTGCGTGTAACGGTATGATTTTCAATAGCTAAACCATAAGTAACATCTGCATGACCTACAGCTTTAATATGTGTAACAGGACTATAACGATCAAAGAACCATTTACCTGACACATCAACACCTGCAGCATTTTGATTCATCTTATCTTGTAGCGTACGCAACAATTGATGTAGTGTGTTAAATTCAAGTTCAATGCCATTATCATAATGTTTTTCAACGCTTTCTAATATGCGACTCATATTAATGCCTTTTTCATTTTTATTTAAACTCGTTGAAAAACTAAATAAACCAGCTGTTTGATACTGATCAATTAAAACTGGATAAGTTAAATTTTTAATGCCTACTTCCTCTATTTCAAATAAGAAATTTTTGTGAGTGCTTTGTAAATCGGTCATTTCATTTTTAGTAGTTGGTTTCGTACCTTTGACAGGGTCAACAGAACCGAAATGTTTCCAACGACCCTCTCTAGTGGATAAGTCAAATTCTGTCATGTTTTACCTCCATTTAAGATTCAAAGTGATATGTCCAAAATGGCTCTATTTTTAAGAAACTTTGTGCTTGACCATCTATTTCGGGACTGGCAAGTTGTTTTAAAAATGGTCCTGTTTGTGAAGCGTGCGCTTCGAAAGCTTTGAGTTTTATATCACTATATTGCGATATGTCATTTTGAATATCAGGTTCCCCAAGAATTTCCGGTGCATCATTGCTAAACGCTACAAGTGTAAGACGTGGGCGATCTGACACATGCATGCGCCCAACTGTACGTACTACAGCTTCTGCAGTTGCTTCGTGATCTGGGTGGACTGCAAATTTAGGATAGAACGAAATAATTAATGATGGATTTGTCTCGTCAATAAGTGATTGAATCATTTGATCCATTTGATCGTAAGGTTCAAATTCAACAGTTTTATCTCTTAACCCCATTTTCCTTAAATCTGTAATCCCAATTGCTTTGCATGCTTCTTCTAACTCACGTTCACGTATAAGTGGTAAAGATTCTCTTGTTGCAAAAGGAGGATTACCTAGATTACGTCCCATTTGTCCTAGGGTGAGACATGCATATGTGACGGGAATACCTTTTTCAATGTAACTTGCGATAGTTCCAGCAGACGAAAAGGTTTCATCATCAGGATGAGGGAAAATCACAAGTACGTGTCTTTCATCAGTCATGATTAGCAACCTCCTTTATATAGTAAATGGCTGTTTACTTATTTCTATTGTAGCAGCCAATTGCCCTTCATAATTAAAACCTGCAATTAAAAATTCGTTATTCTTATTAACTTCATAGTGCGTAAGTCCTTGCACGTAAATCCAGCCACCATCTTTTAATTTAAGACCTACACGATATGGATCTTTGTCGCCGCCTTTAAGTTGTGCATGTTCAAAAGTCACGACAATATTTCTTAAAAATGTTCCAGCGTTAAATACGCGTTGATCGAAATGATTTGCATAAGCACCATTTGTTGTTTCAACGTGTAGGTAAACAGGCTGATTTGCATAAGAAGTTAATAAATCTAGCACTTCTTGTTCTTTAATTGGTTCCAACACGTTCACTCCCTTAAACTAAATAATATGTTACTGACGGACTACCGATAAACATATTATTTACCAGCAAACTCGTTTATCTATCTATTTTACTAGAAAGCTATGTATATTTGTACACGAATGCTCGATTTAATTAGGAAAAATTCAAGAAAAAACTTTGAATACTACGTATAGAGCGTTAATATGTTTAAAATCTTAAGCATTTGTTACATTATAAATTAAGAGATACAAAAGAGTAAGGCGTAAGTCATCACTCATTGCCATATTGAAATTAGAGGTGTTTGATATTGAAAATGATTAATTTAGATTCAAAAAAACTTGCGTCATTTTATGTAGCATGCGAGTTGTTTAAACAGATACAGCAGTACCCTCATACCAAACTCGGTTTAGCAACTGGTGGAACTATGACTGATGTATATCATTACTTAGTAAATTTATTAACCAAAAATAAAGCTGATGTGTCGCAGGTTGAAACATTTAATTTAGATGAATATGTAGGTTTAAAAGCAAGTCATCAACAAAGTTACCATACCTATATGAATAAAGTGCTATTTGAGCAATATCCTCATTTTGCTAAAAATCACATTCATATTCCTGATGGCTATTCAGAAAATCTAGAAGCAGAAGCGGAACGATATAACAAATTATTAGATGAAAGAGGTCCAATTGATATTCAAATTTTAGGAATTGGAGAAAATGGTCACATTGGTTTTAATGAACCAGGAACAGACTTCAATAGTGAAACACATGTGGTGAACTTAACAGAAAGCACCATAAAAGCAAATAGTCGATTTTTTGACAATGAAATGGATGTTCCTAAACAAGCAGTTTCAATGGGATTAGCAAGTATTTTAAAAGCTAAAAGGATTATCCTACTTGCATTTGGTCCAAAGAAAAAAGAGGCTATAAGTAAACTGTTAAATGAACAGGTTACCGAAGATGTACCTGCGACCATTTTACACACACATCCTAATGTAGAAGTTTATGTAGATGATGATGCAGCACCAGATTGTTTATAATTATTTAGTAGTTTATATAGTAGTTTTTATATACAAAATATTTTATGTGTTTAATATGTTTAGTGAAGGGTATAAAACTATAAGCAAAAGAGAATTTCTCAAAATGAAAGGATGAATTTCATTGGAACTACAATTAGCCATTGATTTATTAAATAAAGAAGAAGCAGCAAAATTAGCTCAAAAAGTTGAAGAATATGTAGATATTGTTGAAATCGGTACACCAATTGTAATTAACGAAGGCTTACCTGCAGTTCAACATTTAAATGAAAATATTAATAATGCTAAAGTATTAGCTGACTTGAAAATTATGGATGCAGCAGATTACGAAGTAAGCCAAGCAGTAAAATATGGTGCAGATATTGTTACAATTTTAGGTGTTGCTGAAGATGCTTCAATTAAAGCAGCAGTTGAAGAAGCGCATAAACATGGAAAAGCATTGCTTGTTGATATGATAGCAGTGCAAAACTTAGAGCAACGTGCTAAAGAACTAGATGAGATGGGTGCAGACTATATCGCAGTTCATACAGGTTACGACTTACAAGCAGAAGGAAAATCTCCATTAGATAGCTTGCGTACAGTTAAATCTGTTATCAAAAATTCTAAGGTTGCAGTAGCAGGTGGTATTAAACCAGATACTATCAAAGATATTGTTGCAGAAGATCCAGATTTAGTTATTGTTGGTGGCGGTATTGCGAATGCTGACGATCCTGTAGAAGCAGCAAAACAATGTCGAGCAGCTATTGAAGGTAAATAAGATGAGTGAATTTAATAATTATCGTCTTATTCTTGAAGAGTTAGATTCTACTTTATCCCAAGTAGATAATACAGAATACGAACGTTTTGCTAATGATGTTATAGGTGCAGATCGCATATTTACAGCTGGTAAAGGTCGTTCAGGTTTTGTTTCAAATAGTTTTGCAATGCGCTTAAATCAATTAGGTAAAAATGCCTACGTTGTAGGTGAGTCAACAACACCTTCAATTAAAGAACATGATTTGTTTATTATTATTTCAGGTTCAGGTTCTACAGAACATCTAAGATTATTAGCTGAAAAAGCACAATCTGTCGGTGCAAAAATTGTCTTATTAACTACAAATGCGGATTCGCCAATCGGTAATCTTGCAGAGACAGTTGTTGAATTGCCTGCAGGTACTAAACATGATGTTGAAGGTTCAAAGCAACCACTTGGTAGTTTATTTGAACAGGCCTCACTTATATTCTTAGATAGTATTGTATTACCTTTAATGGATGCATTTCACATTAGTGAAAAAGCAATGCAAGAGAATCATGCTAATTTAGAATAACTAAAATGAGAGATAAGCACTTTTGTCTATGATTAGACAAAGGTGCTTTTTTAATATATGGTGCAACATTACTCCTTTAAGTGTATATTTATAATATAACTTAAACTATGAGGTGAACATCATGAATTTTGATAGTTATATTTTTGATTTTGATGGAACGCTAATTGATACAACAACGTGTCATGTTAAAGCTATACAAAGCGCTTTTAAAAGATTAAATTTAGATGAACCTACAGAACAAGCTATTTTACATACATATCATTTAAATTTATATAACAATTTTAAAGCGTTAGCTTCACACGAACTGTCTTTTTATCAAATAGAAAAATTAATAGATGAATACCATCGTTGTTTTAGCAACGATGAAATACATCAATCAAAAGAATATACCGGAATAAGTGAAGCATTACAGTTTTTACATAACCAAAAGAAAAAAATATTTGTACTATCTAATAAAGATACACTAACAACGCAAAGGTATTTAGATTATCTTGGATTAAGTCGTTTTATAACTGATTCATTAGGTGTCTGTATTAAAAATGAAGACAAATTTCTTTGTGAAACGATTCAAAATTTGATACAGAAACATCATTTAATGATAGGTAAAACTGTGTATATAGGGGACACAGCACAAGATATCAAGAGTGCGAATCAAGCTCATGTGCGAACATGTGCTGTCACATGGGGAGCGCAATCTGCACACGAATTGTTGTATGAAAATCCTCATTATGTTGTTAATAATCCAGAAGAATTTTTAACAATTTTATAATATTCTCATTGGTAGGATAATCATTCATGAGGAATTTTATCCTACTCTTTTTTTAAAACTATGAAGCAAGTATAATGTAAACATAATTATATAGAGTGTTTACAAATGGTGATGAAGATGAAAAAAATAATGGAATATTTACAGCATTATATTAATCAATACCCGCATCGATTAGCTTTAGTGTTTGAAGATCGACATCTAACGTATGGAGAATTAAGTAAAGAAATTTATCAGGCTAGTATGCGCTATAATGAAGTAAAATTAAACGAAAAAGTAGGTCTAATGGATGACCATCCTGTAAATAATATTATTAACTATTTTGCGGTACATCAAAGAGGTGGAATTCCTTGCATTTTTAATCATCAATGGAGTAATGAAAGGATACATCAACTTGTAAAAAGTTATGACATACAATGGTTAATTAAAGATAATCATCTTACCTTAAATCATGATGACTCAATTTATAATGATGAGGTGATCCCACGTAATGTTATACATATAGGTTTCACGTCAGGAACTACAGGTTTACCCAAAGCGTTTTATAGAAATGAACATTCTTGGATAGTTTCTTTTAAGGAAAATGAGAAATTACTCCAGCATTGTGAAGAAACCATTGTAGCACCGGGTCCTTTATCACATTCACTTTCATTGTACGCATGTATTTATGCATTAAGTACTGGAAAAACATTTATAGGTCAAAAAAATTTTAATCCATTATCTCTTATGCGTCTTATTAATCAATTGAACAAACCGACTGCAATATTTGTAGTGCCAACGATGGTACAACAACTTATTTCAACCCAACGACATTGTTCATCGATTAAAAGTATTTTGAGTAGTGGTGCTAAACTTACATTGCAACAGTTTCAACAAATCAGCACTTTATATCCACAAGCAAATTTAATAGAATTTTTTGGGACATCTGAAGCAAGTTTTATAAGCTACAATTTTAACCAATCATCTCCTGCTCATTCTGTAGGTAAACTTTTCCCTCATGTCGAAACGCGATTATTAAATCAAGATGATGATGCAGTAGGATTATTAGCCGTTAGAAGTGAAATGGTGTTTAGTGGTTATGTGGGACAGAGCAATCAAGAGGGGTCATGGATTAAAACAGGTGACTTCGCTTATATTAAAAATCAACATTTGTTTTTAGTAGGTAGAGAGAGTGACCGTATTATAGTTGGGGGAATCAATGTATATCCAACAGCTATTGAAAGCTTAATTATGGATATTGAAGGCATTGATGAGGCGCTTGTCATCGGTATACCACATGCTAAATTTGGAGAAATAGCGATATTACTTTATTCAGGTAAAGTACAATTGAATTACCGACAAATTAAATCTTTTTTAATGAAACAGCTTTCAAGACAAGAAGTTCCATCAAAATTAAAGAAAATTGACCATATGATATACACAGAATCGGGAAAGATTGCTAGAAAAGAGATGAAAAATAAATTTATTAATGGAGAGTTATAAAAATGAAGCAACCTGTTATTATTGCAGCAAAACGTATAGCCTTCGGTAAGTATGGTGGCCGATTGAAGCATTTAGAACCTGAATCATTACTAGAACCTTTATTTAATCATTTTACAGATCAGTATCCAAAAGTAATGTCTCTTTTGGATGACGTCATTTTAGGTAATACGGTAGGTAATGGTGGTAATTTAGCTAGAAAATCATTACTCGAAGTAGGATTAGATTTTAAAATACCTGGTATAACAATTGATCGTCAATGTGGTTCAGGTCTTGAAGCTGTTATACAAGCTTGTAGAATGGTACAAAGTGGTGCTGGAACAATATATATTGCAGGTGGTGTTGAGAGTACTAGTAGAGCTCCTTGGAAAATCAAACGCCCGCAGTCAGTTTATGAATCTGAGTTTCCACAATTTTTTGAACGGGCGCCTTTTGCAAGAGAAGGAGAAGACCCTTCAATGATTGAAGCCGCTGAAAATGTAGCGAAAAAATATCACATCAGTAGAAATGAACAAGATGACTTTGCTTATCGCAGTCATCAGTTGGCATCAAAAAACATGAATAACGGAAATATTTCCCAAGAAATTTTACCGTTCAAAGTGAAAGGTGAATGTTTTAATCAAGATGAAAGTATTAAACCTCAACTCACTCTCAAAACACTTGGCAGACTTAAACCGCTTTTAAATGAAGGAACAGTCACAGCAGGAAACAGTTGTATGAAAATGATGGTGCAGTATTACTGATTGTTATGGAAGAAAATCGGGCACGTCAATTAGGATTCACCGAAGGGATTAAGTTTGTAAATAGTGCTACTGTAGGTGTTCAACCTCAGTATTTAGGAGTGGGTCCAGTGCCAGCAGTAAATCAATTATTAGCTCGGGAACGATTAACTATAAATGATATAAATGCAGTAGAATTAAATGAAGCATTTAGCTCTCAAGTTATTGCTAGCCAACAACAACTTAACATACCTTTGAATAAGTTGAATTGTTGGGGTGGAGCAATTGCTACAGGGCATCCATATGGTGCAAGTGGAGCAGCGTTAGTCACACGTTTATTTTATATGAAACATCAATTTAGAACTGTAGCAACTATGGGAATAGGTGGAGGAATAGGAAATGCAGCTTTATTTGAAAGATGGTATGGAAATTAGAGAAGTTCAATTTACAAATGAAGAAGTTCAAAATTATTGTGAATTGCTTAATATAAAGTATGACCATTATGTTCCTACTCTTATGTGTGCCAAGTTATGGCCACAATTTGAGTTATTTCAATCTTTTTCAAAGAAGCCTATCATATTAAAAGAGACACACATTAAGACACAACAACAACTTCAGGTCGATTGTACCTATGAAGCGACATTGCATAAGGTTTCACAAAAATTAATTAAAAATATCATTAAATATACATATGGACTCGAAATAAATAAAGATAAAAAACATTGTATGTATATAAAACAAATATTTATCGAGGTAAGATAAATTATGAAATTTACAATAGAAATGGTGAATGAATATTTAACTATAGTTAATGATGAGAATCCGATCCATCGTTCCATTGTACCGGGACAACTCATATGTGAAAAAGTATTTTCTGAACTTAATGTGAATTGGATGAATTACAAAATTAAGTACTTAAAACCAATAAATATAGATGAGGAAGTACATTTTTTTATAAAAGAAAATGATGAAATTGTAGTTTTTAAAACATATGATGATATCAAACTAACAATTACTAGAAGTTGAAAAGGTTAAAGCTTGTAAGTTAAATTTTAGTAAATATTTAACTAATAATAATTATTTCATCTCTAAACAATGAATTCTGAAAAATGAATAAAAATTAATTTTCAAAAAATGTATTTTTAATAAGTTTGACATTTAAACTGAACACTCTATAATTACTTACCATATTCATAGAAGGAGTGTTTTGTTTTGGAGTTTGATAAAAACCAAATTACAATGGTTGACGGTAATAATGCCAAAAAAACAGTTATTGCCACTGGAATAGGTAACGCTATGGAGTGGTTTGATTTTGGTTTATACTCATATTTAGCAGTAATAATAAGTAAAAACTTTTTTAGTCAAGTTGATAATGATCAACTAAAGTTAGTTTTTACATTTGCTACATTTGCTATAGCATTTTTATTACGCCCTATAGGTGGTATTGTTTTTGGTATCATTGGAGATAAATATGGTCGTAAAATAGTATTAACTACAACAATCATATTAATGGCCTTTTCCACGCTATTAATAGGCGTTTTGCCTACATATAATGAAATAGGAGTATGGGCGCCAATATTATTACTTTTAGCTAGAGTCCTACAAGGATTTTCTACTGGAGGAGAATATGCAGGAGCAATGGTTTATGTTGCTGAGTCATCACCAGATAGAAAAAGAAATTCTCTTGGTTGTGGACTGGAAATTGGAACATTATCAGGATATATAGCTGCGTCAATTTTAGTATTTGTTTTAAATATCTCTTTAACTGAAACACAACTGAATTCATGGGGATGGAGAATTCCTTTTTTATTGGGAATGTTCCTAGGTCTTTTTGGATTATATTTGCGTCGTAAATTAGAGGAATCACCAATATATGAAAACGAACAAAGGGAATTACAAAAGCATCCCACAAGAGAGCCTATCGGGGTATTTACTTTAATTAGATTTTACTATAAAGATATTATAGTATGTTTTGTTGCAGTAGCATTCTTTAATGTTACTAATTACATGGTTACTGCTTATCTGCCATCATATTTAGAAGGTGTAATTAAATTAAATGGAACAACTACTAGTATCATGATTACTTGTATTATGGTTATAATGATTCCATTGGCACTAATGTTTGGACGTATAGCCGATAGAATTGGGGAGAAAAAAGTATTTCTTATCGGTTTAGGTGGATTAATATTATTAAGTGTTGTGGCTTTCTCATTGATGCAATTACAATCGTTATTCTTTGTATCAATAGGTGTATTAATACTAGGTTTCTTTTTATCAACTTACGAAGCAACGATGCCTGGTTCACTTCCAACGATGTTTTATACACATGTACGTTATCGTGCCTTAGCTATTACTTTTAATGTTTCTGTTTCTTTACTTGGAGGTACTACGCCATTGATAGCATCATATTTAGTTAGTACTACTAATAATCCATTAACACCAGCATATTATTTAACAGTAATAAGTATAATAGGTTTCATAGTCATAGCATTATTGCACAAAAGTACCGCAAGTAAGTCATTAAAAGGATCTTACCCTAATGTTGATAATGAAAAGGATAGAGAGTATTATGAAAAAAATCCTGAACAGGCATTATGGTGGTTAAAGGAAAGACAGGAAAAAGAAAAATTCTAATGTTTTAGTTTTAAAATTTATAAATCGTTGAACGATTATTTGTCCATATAAAAACGCTAATGTTAGCAATGCTCAAAGGTTCTCTCCGAGCTACAAAAGGGGACAAGTTTTGGCTAACATTAGCGTTTCTCACTTGTTAGGGTGAGTGTTAATTTAGGGATGATAGAATGTCTTTAAAGCTAAACGTATTAAGGGACTAAATGCTTTAAAACTCATTTTATTTGGGTCTGGAAAGACAAAAGTGCTAATTCTCAATTAGGTTTGATGCAATGTCTAGATGTCTAGAATAACGTTAACGATATGAGTAACTTGTCGGCATGTTGTCAACGTCATTCTCTAGTAGAGAGAGCAATTGATAGATTTCATACTTATTAAAAGTTTCATCACATTTTATAGTAATTGTCTTGAAAGTTTTAGTTATGATTTCATAAACGGGTGTTCCATTTTCTATATTTCTTCTGTAGATAATCATGTTGTTTATACCTCCCTTGCCTCTCTACACTTTAAATAATAAAGGATAAACCATAAGAAATCATGGGTCTGTAGTATCAAATTTACATACGACGATAAACTGATTACTTTCTAAGACTTTATATGTATACAATGTTTATTACGGTTTGAAAGGAAAGAGAAGAGAGGCTGGGACATAATTCCTAGCAAAATAGCCAGTAAATGGATTTTCATAAATTCATTTACTGGCATCTTTATTTACAATACTTCGTATTGTTGGCTCGCTTTCTTAGGTGACAGCTTCAGCCTATAGTCTTCAGCTTGTCCTGTTCCCTCAAGAGTTTCGCCAAAATACTTTGTGTTTATATGTAAATTTATATTAAAATACTTTGAAAAATAAGGCCCTTTCGTATAATTTAATAAATACCAATAAACAAAATTAACGAGGTGCTTTATGTATAAAGACTATAACATGACTCAACATACTCTACTAATGGAAACTTCAGTTCATATCCCCACAAATGATATTTCACGACATGTAAATGATATTGCAGAAACAATTCCCGATACTGAATTCGATGAATTCAGACATTATCGTAGCTTAATATAAGAAAAGTAACAGCTCAACGAACTGAAAATTATCAAAAAAATTATAAAAAAGACAATTCCTATATTATTTCAATAGAAATTGTCTTTATTTACTTATCTTGGACCTTTTTGTCCCAGGCTTTCCACATCTATATAGATATTGATTTAATTATAATTACAAAGTTTGTAGGAATTAAATGAGCCTATAAATTAGGGCTAAAATGTACTAGTATTTATACAATCTAGTATTTTTAAACCTCAGTGACTTCAACGTTAATCTGTTCAATACGGTTATATGCACCATGATCAACAGGTCCTACAAAGTCATTCATTTTCCAACCATTTTTGATTGCTGAAGCTACAAATGCTTTAGCAGCAATGATTGCTTCTTTTGGAGATTTACCGTTCGCAAGATAAGCTGTTGTGGCAGCAGCAAATGTGCATCCTGCACCATGATTATAACTTTGTTGGAACATGTCAGTAGTTAATTGATAAAATTGTTGGCCATCATAGTACAAGTCATAAGATTTATCTTGATCGAGTGCTTTGCCACCTTTAATAATGACATGAGGTGTGCCTTTGTCATAAATCACTTGAGCAGCTTTTTTCATGTCCTCAATTGATGTTAATTTTCCTAAACCAGAGAGTTGACCTGCTTCGAATAAATTCGGGGTAACTACTGTAGCTTTAGGTAGTAAATATTGAATCATTGCTTCTGTGTTTCCTGGGTTAAGTACTTCGTCTTCACCTTTACAAACCATTACTGGATCAACTACAAAATAGTCTGCACCAGATTCAACAAAAACATCTCCGGCACGTTTAATAATGTCTTGTGTTCCTAACATCCCTGTTTTAATAGCATCAGGTCCAATTGATATTGCTGTTTCAAGTTGTTTTTCGAAGACATTCATATCAATGGGTGTTACATCATGGGACCATGTTTCTTTATCCATTGTCACAATAGATGTTAAAGCTACCATTCCATATACATCAAGTTCTTGGAACGTTTTAAGATCTGCTTGCATACCGGCACCAGCACTTGTATCTGAACCAGCTATCGTTAATACTTTTTTTAAAGCCATCATTCATTCACTCCCATTAATTTCTAGTGTCTTTATCATATCATGTTTATCGCGTACGCTAAATTATTATATTTTGTAAAATTCAAAATCAATCATCATACGTTAGTTACTGTATTGATGTTATCTTTAATTCGTGATTAATAGGTAAGAATGTCAACTCATTCTTACTTAAAAGATCTTCAGTTAATTTTATTTTGAAAATTTGATTACTAAAGTATGGCTTAATATAATAGCTTCTTTCTTTACTTTCCATCACTAATTGATATTGTGTGTAATGTATTTTATTGGCATCGATAACTGCACCTTGAGGGATACTGACTGATTCTAGAACTTTAAAACAATTCATTAAATTTTCATCTTCATTATGGGAACAGCGTAGTTGGTGTCTTAAATATGTAGCCCGTATAAAACGTTCTGTTGAAGTATAACCACCCGGTAAGCCATTTGTTCCTGCTTCACAGTCCATTGATCTTACTAGCATTTTACCTATTAATTGATTGGTTGATTTCTGTGGTGTTAAATAAGCATAATTTCTTAAGTTAGATAGATGCCAATCTAATTTAGGCGCATTTGTTAAGGTATGAACATAATTATCTTTAACTATTAATAAGCCATTGTAAGGTTCTATGGCTACGGTATGTCCTGTTTCATCAGTGACCATGAAATGTAAAGGAGGAACGATATTCAAAGTTGTATTTTTTTCATTCATAATATTGATCTTCTTAACCTTTTGTTTTAATTCGCTAATACTTTTATTAAAACCTAAAACCCAAACAATAAACTCCTCAGGTGCTAAGTTAAAATAACCATAACGTTTATGGGTACTGTATGAGGCTTCACCAGTGAAGTAATGGTTCGAAATAGCTAAACCTTTTTCGTTTATACCATCACCAAATCTATAACGTCCTACTTTTAAATTTGTTCCAACAAAACCATATTCAAGACGCATGTCTGAATCTAGATCAAATTGGTAGTGATAATGACGTGGAACAATGGTTGGGATACCATTAAATTCAAATGCAAAGTCCATCGTTCTAGCTAAATAATGATAACGTTGTTTTGTATATAAAGAAATAGCCGTACACATATATAACACTCCAAACTACTGAAATTTATCTATAGTAATTGTAATATAATTAAAAATAGATAGATTGTAAACCTAAAATATATAAAAGTTTACAAAAATTAATGCTTATAAAATCAGTCATTTTTCCAATATGAATATGTTAAAATGTAGCTTGAGGTGAAAACGAATGAAATGGTCAGAGGTATTTCATGATATAACAACACGCCATGATTTTCAGGCGATGCATGACTTTTTAGAAAAAGAATATACGACTCAAATCGTTTATCCAGATAAAAAAAATATCTATCAAGCATTTGATTTAACGCCTTTTGAAGATATCAAGGTTGTTATTTTAGGACAAGATCCTTATCACGGTCCTAATCAAGCACATGGTTTAGCATTTTCAGTGCAACCTCATGCTAAATTTCCACCATCTTTAAGAAATATGTATCAAGAACTAGAAAATGATATAGGGTGTCATAGAACTTCGCCCCATTTACAAGACTGGGCAAGAGAAGGTGTCTTGCTATTAAATACGGTATTGACTGTTCGACAAGGTGAAGCACATTCACATCGAAATATTGGGTGGGAAACATTTACGGATGAAATCATACAAGCTGTTTCTAATTATCGTGAGCATGTTGTTTTTATTCTTTGGGGAAGACCTGCTCAACAAAAGGAACGATTCATTGATACATCTAAACATTTAATTATTAAATCGCCACATCCTAGTCCACTATCGGCTTTTAGAGGATTTTTTGGTTCTAAACCTTATTCAACTACAAATAATTATTTAAAATCTAAAGGAAAAACACCAGTTCAGTGGTGTGAAAGTTAGGTGAGAATAATGAACAAAGAACAGATTCTACAATTGATTGAGCAAGAATTGGTACAAGCAGATGAAGCTCAGACAGATACTGAATTTGAAAAGCATATGTATGCTATACACATGCTCACATCTCTTGTTAGTTCTCATCAAAGTCGTTCAACAATAGAGAAATTAAATCGTTCTAAACCAATGAATAGTAATATAAAAGATGATTATGAGATGAAACAACAGACTTCACAAAAACATGATGTAACTGCAGCTGAAATAGAAGCAATGGGTGGTAAAGTACCACAATCAATGAAAAAGCATCATACTTCTAATAATATGATGATTACAGATGATCATGTTGGTAATGGTGAATCTATTTTTGATTTTTAAATATAAAGGAGTACATTCAAAATGATGAAAGTTTTTATTATTTTAGGTGCATTAAATGCAATGATGGCTGTCGGTACTGGGGCATTTGGAGCACATGGATTGGAAGGTAAATTATCAGATAAATACATGTCAATATGGGAAAAAGCAACAACTTATCAAATGTATCATGGATTAGGTCTGTTAGTTATAGGTTTAATAAGTGGTACAACATCAATGAATGTAAATTGGGCTGGTTGGTTATTATTCTTTGGTATTGTCTTTTTCAGTGGTTCCTTGTATTTCTTAGCCTTAACACAAGTTCGTATTTTAGGTGCAATTACGCCAATAGGTGGTGTTCTATTTATAATTGGTTGGCTTGTTCTTGTAATTGCTACACTTAAATTCGCAGGGTAATCACTTCATACAATCTTGTTACAATATGACGTTCTTTACAATTTAATGGTAAAAGTTCATGAGTTAATTCACTCACCTTTTAGGGTATACTATACTCTCGAGGTGAGTTTTATTTATGGAAAATAAAAATAACAATGTAGATAGAGGTAACCTTAAGCAGAATCTTTCCGAGAAATTTGTATGGGCTATTGCATATGGTTCGTGTATCGGATGGGGCGCTTTTATATTACCAGGAGATTGGATTAAACAATCAGGGCCTATTGCTTCTTCAATAGGTATAGTAATCGGTGCGTTATTGATGATTCTTATTGCAGTAAGTTATGGCGCACTCGTTGAAAAATTTCCTGTTTCTGGTGGCGCATTTGCTTTTAGTTTTTTAAGTTTTGGAAGATATGTAAGCTTTTTCTCTTCATGGTTTTTAACATTTGGCTATGTTTGTGTTGTTGCGTTAAATGCGACAGCATTCAGTTTGTTGATTAAATTTTTATTACCAAATGTTTTGAACAACGGAAAGTTATATACAGTAGCTGGTTGGGATGTTTACATAACTGAAATTGTTATCGCAACAGTGCTACTTATAGTGTTTATGTTGATTACTATTAGAGGTGCCAGTGTGTCTGGTTCGTTACAATATTACTTCTGTGTTGCAATGGTCCTTGTAGTTTCACTTATGTTTATAGGTTCTTTCTTTAGCAGTCACTTTAGTTTGAGTCATTTAGAGCCATTAGCAAGTGTAGATAAAGGATGGTTTCAATCAATCATTATGATTGTCTCTATTGCACCATGGGCGTACGTAGGGTTTGATAATATACCGCAAACTGCTGAAGAATTTAACTTTTCTCCTAACAAGACGTTTAAACTTATTGTTTATAGTTTACTAGCTGCGTCACTCACTTATGTAGTGATGTTACTTTACACAGGCTGGCTAGGTACACAAGCAACAAGTTTAAATGGTAACTTATGGCTTACCGGTGCAGTGACTCAAGATGCATTCGGTTTTATTGGCCTTGCAGTATTAGCAGTGGCAATTATTATGGGGATTTTTACTGGATTAAATGGATTTTTAATGAGTTCGAGTCGCTTACTATTTTCAATGGGGCGCTCTGGCATTATGCCAACAGTATTTAGTAAATTACACAGTAAACATAAAACACCATATGTCGCTATTATTTTCTTAGTAGCTGTATCTTTAATTGCTCCTTGGTTAGGTAGAACGGCATTAACATGGATTGTAGATATGTCATCTACAGGTGTTTCAATTGCATATTTTATTACTTGTTTATCTGCTACGAAATTATTTAGTTTTAATAAACAGAGTAATACGTATGCACCAGTTTATAAAATTTTTGGTATTATAGGATCGATTGTATCCTTTGTGTTCTTATGTTTATTGCTTATTCCAGGTTCTCCTGCAGCACTTTCGATACCATCATACATCGCTTTAGGAATTTGGTTGGTAATAGGATTAATCTTTTTTATCATTCGCTTGCCAAAACTTAAGAAAATGAATAATGATGAAATGAGTCGATTGATTTTAAATCATTCTGAAGACGAAGTTTTAGAGATGATTCATGAACCTGGCCAATCTAATTCAACGAATAAATAAATTTAAAAGTTATTTTGTGACAATATTATAAAATCCCAAAATGAAATTTTTGAGAATTTCATTTTGGGATTTTTATTTATCATATATTTTCCAACAATATTTAACCATAAATTTAATTGGTTAGAGTAACGTTAATTTTTAGCGAAAGATTTCATTGATATTACAATCTTTTTCTGGTACGCGCAAAACCTGAAATAACGATTTTAGAAATTTGATCAGCAAATAATAAACCCAAAGCAATAGCACCTGCTATTAATGTCACTTCAAGCATTGTGTTAATCGCCTTACCAAAGTGTAATAACACTAAGTTTTTAGTGGCATCATAAGCAAGTCCACCTGGAACTAGAGGTATAATACCTGTAACCATAAAAATAATTACAGGCTCTTTTTTTCGACGAGCCATGTAATGACTAAGTAGACCTAACGCTAAACTTCCGAAAAAGCTTGAGTAAATCGTATGGAGCTCAAAGCCGTTAAATAATAGAGTATAAACCATCCATCCACAAGCGCCGACAAAGCCACAAGCAAAATACAACTTCCTAGGGGCATCAAATATGACACAGAAAAAGAGTGAAGCAAGAAAGCTAAATATAAAATTAAATATCCAAAACATATGAGTGCACTCCTAGACTAAAATTAATATTGAACTTACACCAGCGCCTATACCAAAGGCAGTAACTAAAGCTTCTAAAGATTTTGTTGTAAACATTAACATATGTCCTCCGAATAAATCTTGAATAGCATTTGTAATAAGTACTCCAGGTACAATAGGCATGACCGCGGCAATGATAATTGTAGCTAAATCTCCGCTAGGAACAAATGCATGTCCAATTACAGAAATAATACCTATTACCAAAGAACCTATAAATTCTGGAATAAATTGTGCGTGTAGCTTTCGATCTAATATTTCTACTACTAAGTATCCAATCGTTCCAGCTAATACAGCTGTGATGATATCAACCAGACGACCTCCCTGTAGATAGAGGAAGCTCGTAGCGATAATTGCTGCGGCAATTCCTTTGAAGGGTAGACTGCTATCTCTTTTAGCAACATATATTTCCTCTAATTGATACTTAGCTTCTTCAAGCGTCATCGTGCCATTTGTAATTTGACGTGAGATTTCATTAGCTTGAGAAATTTTTATTAAGTTCGTATCTCGAGTTTTAATCCTATACAACCGAGGATATGCTTCGTTATGTAAAACAAATTCAATTACAGTATTAGTCACGAAACTATTACTTTCAGGATAGCCCAATTTTGTAGCAATACGTGCCATGGTATCCTCTACCCGTGTACCTTCTGCTCCAGATTCTAGTAATATACGAGCAGTAATCATAACAACATCTTTTATCAATGCTTCATGAGATGTTTCAATTGTATCCTTATTCATTTCATCACCAAATTTTTTTAAAATTAAGAATAAATCATTATTATAATTATAGTAAAGGTTTTAGGAAAACGCCACAACCCTTGAGGTTTACATGACGTGCAACTTGTTATTTAAAGTCATTTTCATAGAGTTAAGCAGATAAAATAATGATTATATAGATGAATTTTATAATAAATATTAAAAAAAACCTTATAGTTGTACATTTACCTTTATATAATGTTTCAAATATTTCAAAAAGGTTAAAATAATATTAGTTAACGATGACAGTGAATATATTGAGTAGCGACGGTATATTCTATGAGGTTAACTATATACGTAGTAGTGATTTAAAGTTCTCCCAAGGATACTACAACATAAGAGCCTAGTACATCTTAATTGTATAGGCTCTTAAATTTTTTATAGTCATTAAATTTAAGATAAGGTATTATCTTTTCTACATATTAAAAACCCTACACACCAGTAAATTATGATTCTGGTGTGTAGGGTTAATTTTTCACTTTAACTTATATACTAAAAAATTGTTTGAAGTCTTCGATGTTTAAAATGTGCCCAATATAGAAACTACCAAATTCGCCATAACGAGCAGTCGTTTCATCAAAACGCATTTCATAGACAATTTTTTTGAATTGAAGTACATCATTTGAAAATAATGTAACACCCCATTCGTAGTCATCAAAACCTACTGAACCTGTGATAAACTGTTTGATTTTACCAGCATATTTACGACCTATCATCCCATGGTTATACATTAAAGTTTTACGGTCTTCGATAGGTAACATGTACCAGTTATAAGTTTCATTGCGTCGTTTATCCATTGGATAGAAACATATATATTCAGAATGTGGTAATTCAGGGTATAATCGTGCCTTAACGTGGGGATTTTCATAAGGATCCTCATCAGATTTGCCTGCTAAATAATTACTTAATTCTATCACTGACACATAGGAATAAGTTGGAATGAGATAGTCTGCGATACGTAATTTATTAAACTCATTTTCAATTTGATTTAGCTCTTTCATCTCTGGACGTAAAAACCATAGTAAAAGGTCCGCTTTTTGACCTGTAATGTTATAAATTGCATGATCACCTTGATGTGATTCTCTAGCAACTGCTTTATCTTTAACAAATGTTTCTAATTCAGTGATCATTGCTTCACGATCATCTTCAGCAATTAAACGAAAAGTTGTCCAGTCTACTGCATAAAATAAATGTAAGCTATACCAACCATCTAAAGTTTCTGCTGCTTCACTCATTATCAATCTCTCCTTTTTCAAAATTCTTATTGGATTCATTTCAAATTCTATCACAAACATTCATTTAACTACTAAAAAAATGTTTACAAAAGCGAAATGGAATTCTGATAAAAAATAACGTATAATTTACTATGTAAACGTTATTATAAGAGAGAATTAAGGAGGATATTATGGCTGATTTATTATCTGTATTACAAGACAAATTATCCGGAAAAAATGTAAAAATAGTATTACCTGAAGGTGAAGATGAACGAGTGCTCATTGCTGCGACTCAGCTACAAAAAACTGACTATGTTTCACCTATCGTTTTAGGAAACGAAGATAATATTAAATCTCTTGCGTCTAAACACGCTTTAGATTTAACGCAAATTGAAATCATAGATCCAGCGACGAGTGAACTTAAAGATGAGCTTGTAGATGCTTTTGTTGAAAGACGTAAAGGTAAGGCAACTAAAGAACAAGCAGTTGAATTATTAGATAATGTAAATTATTTCGGAACAATGCTTGTGTATACTGGAAAGGCTGAAGGTTTAGTGAGTGGTGCTGCACATTCTACTGGAGATACAGTAAGACCAGCATTACAAATTATCAAAACTAAACCTGGTGTATCTAGAACATCTGGTATTTTCTTTATGATTAAAGGTGATGAACAATATATTTTTGGGGATTGTGCTATTAATCCAGAATTAGATGCTCAAGGACTTGCTGAAATTGCAGTAGAGAGTGCTAAATCAGCACAAAGCTTTGGAATGAACCCTAAAGTAGCTATGTTAAGCTTTTCTACAAAAGGTTCTGCTAAATCGGATGATGTTACTAAAGTGCAAGAAGCATTGAAGTTAGCTCAAGAAAAAGCAGAAGCGGATCAATTAGAGCATGTAGTTATTGATGGGGAATTCCAATTTGACGCTGCTATTGTTCCTAGCGTAGCAGAGAAGAAAGCACCTGGTGCAAAAATTCAAGGTGATGCGAATGTATTTGTTTTCCCTAGTCTAGAAGCAGGTAATATTGGTTATAAGATTGCTCAACGTTTAGGTGGATACGATGCAGTAGGACCAGTCCTACAAGGATTAAACTCTCCAGTCAATGATTTATCTCGTGGTTGCTCAACTGAAGACGTTTATAACTTATCTATTATTACAGCTGCTCAAGCCTTACAATAATGGACTTAGCAACTAAATATTTTAATCAAATCAACTGGCGTTATGTCGATCATTCAAGTGGTTTAGAGCCCATGCAATCTTTTGCGTTTGATGACACTTTTTCCGAAAGCGTTGGTAAAGACTTATCTTGCAATGTAGTACGAACGTGGATACATCAACACACCGTGATTTTGGGCATTCATGATTCGCGTTTACCATTTTTAAGTGATGGTATTCGTTTTCTTACAGATGAACAGGGATATAATGCGATTGTTAGGAATTCTGGTGGCTTGGGTGTCGTATTAGATCAAGGAATACTAAATATATCTTTGATTTTTAAAGGACAAACCGAAACGTCTATTGATGAAGCCTTTACAGTGATGTATTTATTGATTAGTAAAATGTTTGAGGATGAAGATGTTAGTATCGATACTAAAGAAATTGAGCAATCGTATTGCCCAGGAAAATTTGATTTAAGTATTAATGATAAGAAATTTGCCGGGATTTCTCAGCGACGAGTACGTGGTGGTATCGCAGTGCAAATATACTTATGTATTGAAGGTTCTGGCTCAGAACGGGCATTAATGATGCAACAGTTTTATCAACGTGCACTTAAAGGGCAGACTACTAAGTTTCACTATCCAGACATAGATCCCTCATGTATGGCATCTTTAGAAACTCTTTTAAATAGAGAAATTAAAGTGCAAGATGTTATGTTTTTATTATTATATGCACTAAAAGATTTAGGGGCAAACTTAAATATGGATCCTATTACAGAAGACGAGTGGACACGTTACGAGGGGTACTATGATAAGATGCTAGAACGCAATGCGAAAATAAATGAAAAATTAGATTTTTAGCAAGGTGACACTATAGATAAGTCATAAAAAGATAAGCCTGGGACAAAATAATTGTCTCAGGTTTTTTACGTATTAGTAGTGATAGTTGATGTGAATAGAAAATATTTTTATATAAATTTTCAATCAATGGAGTTCTAACCAAGAGAATTTTACATAGAAAACCAATAAAAAAGACAAGTGTTATTCGAGGTTAAAAGAGGACAACAAATTCAATTTAAATTCAATCCTACTACTATTTTGTTTAATAAAAATACCTTTCAAACAAAAGTTAAGATGACTTTGTTAGAAAATGATATATATTCTATCACAAATTTGTAGTATTATAGTTGAGGTGGAAAATTTTAAAAACTTTAGTAAAAAATTTAACGATGTTTACAAAATTGTCATTTAAGGTAAATATATTTCATGATTTTGATAACTCTTTAAAAGAGTTTTATAATATTAAAGTGTTGTGAAAACTTAAACAAAAAGTTATTATACCCTTTTGTTGTTATTTTACTTTTAAATAGTTATAATAAACGCTTGATTATTGGCGATATAATAAATGTATTCGATAAAATTGACATTTAAGTGACATCAATCAAGATGAATATGTAAAGAAATTAAATTAATATCACGTTAAACAGCAAGTCAATCATTTTAACATCGTCAGTACATCTTATGAAGTGATATTTTAAAGAAGGTATATAAAGGTGAGAAAATATGACTAGACAAGGATACGGAGAATCTACTGGAAAGATTATTCTAATGGGTGAACACGCAGTTACATTTGGTCAACCGGCAATCGCAATTCCATTTAATGCTGGGAAAATTAAAGTCCTCATTGAAAGTTTAGATGAAGGAAATTATTCTTCTATCACAAGTGACGTATATGACGGAATGTTGTACGATGCTCCCGAACATCTAAAGTCTATCATTAATCGCTTTGTTGAAAAAAGTGGAGTGAAAGAACCACTATCAGTAAAAATTCAAACTAACTTGCCTCCATCAAGAGGTTTAGGTTCAAGTGCTGCAGTAGCAGTAGCGTTTGTACGTGCCAGTTATGATTTTATGGATCAACCTTTAGATGACAAAACATTGATTAAAGAAGCAAATTGGGCGGAGCAAATCGCACATGGTAAACCAAGTGGTATCGATACGCAAACGATTGTGTCAAATAAACCCGTATGGTTTAAACAAGGGCAGGCCGAAACATTAAAATCACTAAAATTGAATGGTTATATGGTTGTCATTGATACCGGAGTAAAGGGTTCTACCAAACAAGCAGTGGAAGATGTTCACGTATTGTGTGAATCTGATGAATATATGAAATATGTAGAGCACATTGGTACACTTGTTCACAGAGCTAGTGAATCGATTGAACAGCATGATTTCCATCATTTGGCTGACATATTTAACGCATGTCAAGAAGACTTGAGACATTTAACAGTAAGTCACGATAAAATAGAAAAATTACTTCAAATTGGGAAAGAACATGGTGCCATTGCTGGTAAACTAACTGGTGGAGGAAGAGGTGGCAGCATGCTTCTTCTTGTGGAAAATTTACAAACTGCAAAAACTATTGTTGCTGCAGTTGAAAAGGCTGGCGCAGCACATACATGGATTGAACATTTAGGAGGTTAAATCATTGGTGAAAAGTGGCAAAGCACGAGCACATACAAATATTGCGTTGATTAAGTATTGGGGGAAAGCTGATGAAACTTACATTATTCCTATGAATAATAGTTTATCAATTACCTTAGATCGATTTTATACCGAAACAAAAGTGACTTTTGACCCTGATTTTACTGAAGATCGCCTTATTTTAAATGGAAATGAAGTGAATGCCAAAGAGAAAGAAAAGATTCAAAACTATATGAATATAGTGAGAGATTTGGCTGGAAATCGTTTGCATGCGCGAATTGAAAGTGAGAATCATGTGCCAACAGCAGCTGGACTTGCTTCTTCAGCGAGTGCTTACGCTGCTTTAGCTGCCGCTTGTAATGAAGCTTTGTCATTGAACTTATCAGATACAGACTTATCACGTTTAGCTCGACGTGGTTCAGGTTCTGCTTCTAGAAGTATTTTTGGTGGATTTGCTGAATGGGAAAAAGGGCATGATGATTTGACCTCATATGCACATGAAATTAATTCCAATGGTTGGGAAAAAGATTTATCAATGATATTTGTAGTGATTAATAATCAGTCAAAAAAAGTATCTAGTAGGTCAGGTATGTCACTAACAAGAGATACTTCTAGATTCTATCAATATTGGTTGGATCACGTTGATGAAGATTTAAATGAAGCTAAAGAGGCAGTTAAAAACCAAGATTTTCAACGCTTAGGCGAAGTCATTGAAGCAAATGGTTTACGTATGCATGCCACTAACTTAGGTGCTCAACCTCCTTTTACGTATTTAGTGCAAGAAAGCTACGATGCTATGGCTATTGTGGAACAGTGTCGAAAAGCCAATTTACCTTGTTACTTTACAATGGATGCGGGTCCCAATGTAAAAGTTTTAGTAGAAAAGAAAAATAAACAAGCTGTGATGGAACAATTTTTAAAAGTATTTGACGAATCGAAGATTATAGCAAGTGATATCATTAGCTCTGGCGTTGAAATTATTAAGTAAGGAAGAGATAGAATGATTCAGGTAAAAGCCCCCGGAAAACTTTATATTGCAGGCGAGTATGCAGTAACCGAACCAGGATATAAATCTATTCTTATTGCAGTAAATCGCTTTGTAACGGCGACAATTGAGGCGTCAAATAAAGTTGAAGGTAGTATTCATTCCAAAACATTACATTATGAACCAGTTAAATTTGACCGTAATGAAGATAGAATTGAAATCTCAGATGTTCAAGCTGCCAAGCAACTGAAATATGTTGTGACAGCTATAGAAGTGTTTGAACAGTATGTGCGCAGTTGCAATATGAATTTAAAGCACTTTCATTTAACCATTGATAGTAACTTAGCAGATAACTCTGGTCAGAAGTACGGATTAGGTTCAAGCGCCGCTGTTTTAGTATCTGTTGTTAAAGCTTTGAATGAATTCTATGGTTTGGAATTATCAAACCTTTATATTTATAAATTAGCTGTAATTGCAAATATGAAATTACAAAGTTTAAGTTCATGTGGTGACATTGCGGTTAGTGTCTACAGTGGATGGCTTGCATATAGTACGTTCGACCATGACTGGGTGAAACAGCAAATGGAAGAAACATCGGTGAATGATGTTTTGGAAAAAAATTGGCCAGGCTTACATATCGAACCTTTACAAGCTCCCGAAAATATGGAAGTCCTTATTGGATGGACTGGGTCTCCAGCTTCTTCTCCACACTTAGTGAGTGAGGTCAAACGTTTAAAATCAGATCCAAGTTTTTATGGTGATTTTTTAGATCAATCTCATGCTTGTGTAGAAAATTTAATCCAAGCTTTTAAAACTAATAATATCAAAGGTGTTCAAAAGATGATACGTATAAACAGACGTATTATTCAATCTATGGATAACGAAGCATCAGTTGAAATTGAAACAGATAAGTTAAAAAAATTATGTGATGTAGGTGAAAAGCACGGTGGCGCTTCTAAAACTTCAGGTGCTGGTGGTGGCGATTGCGGCATTACTATTATCAATAAGGTAATTGATAAAAATATTATTTATAACGAATGGCAAATGAATGATATCAAACCATTGAAATTTAAAATTTACCATGGACAATAAGTAAAGTAACTCGTGATATAAGTCATTTAGGGTTCGAGGCTCAACCGGGGGTGGGACTGTGTATTCAGTTCCACTTTCTTATTTTATTAGTATATGGTATGTATAAATTTTAAAGTGAAAAGTAACTTGAATTTTATAGTAAAAAGAGTAAAATAAATAGAGTTATATTAACGATGATGGAAGAGTTTATATAGAAAGGTGGGTAGCAAGATGAAAAATAAATTTTTAATCTGTGATGAGTGTCAGGCTGTGAATTTAAAATCTTTGAAGCGAAAATTAGAAAAATTAGATCCGGAAGCTGAAATTGAAATAGGCTGTCAATCTTATTGTGGACCAGGTCGGCGTAAAACATTTGCATTTGTTAATAATCGACCACTTGCTGCGTTAACCGAAGAAGAACTTATGGAAAAGGTTACAAAACAATTAAAAAAACCACGTGATCCAGAAGAAGAAGAGCGACTTAGAAAACGTAACGAAGAACGAAAACGTCGTAAAGAAGAACAAGATCGCAAACTTAAGGAAAAGTTAAAGAAGCGCAAAGCAGAGAAATAAATAAATCAAAACCACCTGAGACATGAATGATTGTCGCGGGTGGTTTTAATGTTAGTAGTACATAATTAAGTTGCAAATTCGAATATATGAAGCCATTTAATTTTCATTACTTTGTAATATGATAGAAGAAAGCATTAAATATGAATACTGTCATATTCTTATTAAAGACTGATGAGTTCTAAAAATGAATTTATCGGTCTTTAATTTTAAATAGTCATAATAGATAATTCCTTCATTTGTAGTATCTAATGATCAGAGATCAAAGTATAGAGTGGAACGCAGGAGAAGGATTCACCTGCATAAGAACCACTAATGATCAGAGATCAAAGTATAGAGTGGAGCGCAGGAGAAGAATTCACCTGCATAAGAACCACTAATGATCAGAGATCAAAGTATAGAGTGGAACGCAGGAGGAGGATTCACCTGCATAAGAACCACTAATGATCAGAGATCAAAGTATAGAGTGGAACGCAGAAGAAGGATTCACCTGCATAAGAACCACTAATGATCAGAGATCAAAGTGGTTCTAAAAACAAGTCATTAAAAGATTCGGTCATTGTCGGATGTGTGTATATATTATCTCTTAATACTGTGTAAGGAATATGTTGATCTATAGCAAGTTTGATTAAGTTAATCAGTTCTTCTGATTCTTTGCCATATAATGACGCTCCTAAAATTTCTTTTGTATCTTTATTAATCACTGCTTTAAATAAACCTCTGGAATCATTATTGATTTTGTGACGGGGTATGTTACTGACAAAGACTTTATTTTCTAGAATATCGTATCCTTGTAATTTCGCCTCACTTGCAATTAGTCCTACTCTAGATAGAGGAGGATCAATAAAGACCGTATAAGGTATTGCACCACGATTTTCAGTTGTTCTAGAACCATCACCAAATAGATGTGATTTAATGATTCTATAATCATCGAGTGAAATATACGTAAATTGCAATCCACCTTTAACATCACCTGCAGCGTATATGTGTTTTACAGTACTTTGCAAATGTTTATTTACAATTACTTCACCTTGTTTTCCAATTTTTACATCTGTATTTTCAAGACCTAAGTGATTTGTATTTGGCTTACGACCTGTGGCTAAGAGCACAGTATCAGCTGATATTTCTCCATGATTTGTGTGTATGATAGTTTGATCTTTATTGTTTGAAAGTGCAATAGTACTAGTATTAGTGTTTATAGTCACACCTTTATCTTGTAAATCTTTGACAATAAGATTTGCAATGTCTTGATCTTCATTTGTCATGATAGCATCACCACGCTCAAGAATTGTTACATGTGTTCCAAAATTTGCAAACATTGAAGCGAATTCGAGAGCGATATAACCACCACCAATAATAACAAGTTCTTGAGGTTGATAGTCAATATTTAGTAATCCAGTAGAATCATATATATTTTGAGCTGTATCTATCCCTTTGATATCTGGGATATTTGCACGTGAACCAGTGTTGATGACTATCTTATCTGCTGTAATTGTTTCTTGAATTGTTCCATTATTATCTTGTAGTTCTATTACCTCGTTAGAAATAAAATTAGCTTTATAATTTAGAACATCTATATTGTCCTTTGAATTTAAACCTTGATAGTTCTTGTTATTCAATGCCTGTACGACTTCTTTTTTTCTAGTAATAGCCTCTTTGAATGAACTACCTTCAATACCATCATGAATTAATGTTTTAGTCGGTATACATCCGATATTAATGCATGTACCGCCATACATCTTTGTTGATTGTTCTACCACTGCAACCTTTTGTCCGTGACCAGCAGCATGTGCCGCTAATGTTTTACCTGCTTTTCCAAAACCAATAATAATCAAATCATAATTTTTCATGGTTTTACCCCTCCTGTAAAATATCTGCCAAAACATCTGTAATATTTTTATTTTTGTAAAAATTTAATATTATTTGATGTTCTTGAGAATAATAATGTGACATTGTATGAGCAATTTTCTTAGAAATTTGACAGTGACTGTCAGAATCGCCAGTAAATCGTCTTTGGCTATTATTTTTATCTAAAACAAAGTGTTGATATAACTTGGCTAAATCTACTTGAGCAGTATGTTGATTGGCTTGATAGCCTCCTGCCTTACCACGCTGAACTTTGATATAGTTGTGTTCAGTTAAATATGCTAGAACGCGCCTAAGTTGTACAGGGTTCAGACATGTTAATTTAGCTAATTCTTTACTATTAAATTGTTCTTGATCATGTTGAGCAAGAAAACATAGTACATGTACTGCAATATTGAATTCTAAATTCATTTTTACCCACCTTAATGTAACTCAATTAGTTACATTAAAGCTTATAATGATTTTAAGGTCAAGATAATTGCTCCTAATAGATAATTAACACGAATGAATAAGTTATGATTTGGGTATAATATATTTGAGTATTTTAAATAAAGGAGATGACTTTAAATGGTAAAACAAGTACGATTAGGTAAATCTGATGTCAATGTTTTTCCTATCGCATTAGGCACAAATGCAGTAGGTGGTCATAATTTATATCCTAATTTGGATGAAGAGCAAGGTAAAGAAGTTGTACGTCAAGCTATTGATAATGGTATAACATTATTAGATACAGCATATATCTATGGGCCAGAACGTTCTGAAGAATTAGTTGGACAAGTTGTAAAAGAATATCCACGCGAGAAAGTGCAAATTGCAACAAAAGGTTCGCATGTTATTAAAGAAAATGGAGAAGTTGTTCAAAATAACGATCCAGAATATTTAAAACAGCAAGTTGAAAATAGTTTGGAACGTCTTCAAGTGGATTATATTGATTTGTATTATATTCATTTTCCTGATGACGATACACCAAAAGATAAAGCAGTGGCGGCTCTCAAAGAGCTTAAAGATGAAGGTAAAATTAAAGCAATAGGTGTATCTAATTTCTCTTTAGAACAATTAAAAGAAGCGAATAAAGATGGATATGTTGATGTTGTTCAATTAGAATACAATTTATTACATCGTGAAAATGAAGAAGTAATGGCATATGCTGCAGAAAATAATATTACATTTGTTCCTTACTTCCCACTTGCTTCAGGTATACTAGCTGGCAAGTACGATGAAAATCAAACATTTGAGGATCATCGTGCAGAACGTCCTGATTTTCAACCAGACGTATTCAAAGATAATGTGCGTCGTGTAAAAGCATTAACTGATATTGCAGAGGCACATGATACAACGATTGCCAATGTCGTATTAGCATTTTATCTTACACGTCCATCACTAGATGTTGTCATCCCTGGTGCAAAACGTGCAGAGCAAGTTGTTGAAAATATTGATGCTGCAAATATTGAATTATCGCAAGGTGAAATAGACAAAATTGATAGTTTATTCCCAATTAAAAAATAACTTAAGAGATAGATTAAGAACCTGAGACATCATTTGTTGTCTCAGGTATTTTTTACGCAATAATAAATAGGGTTCTGTTGCAAAGTTAAAAATCATGTAATATTTATACTGAAAAACGAAAAATAATTAATACTAATAAAACTCTTTACTGTTAAAACAATATTTGCTTTTATAGTTTTGTATAGATGTGCATATAATTTTAACTTTGCAACAGAACCTGTTTTCTTATATATCTCCTTAATACACGCTATTTTCACCAACAATTTTTCCAAAGTGTTGCATTTTCCAACGACGTAAAACTTTTAATGGTACCGAACGTGGGTATAACTTGTTACATTATCAAATGTAACATTTTAAATATGCTTAATTTGAGGTATCGATTTAATGTAATTGCTCACAAAACATCAGCACACTACCCATACTTTAAGCGATATAAATTAATGAAATAGGGGGAAATGTCTTGGCAAAGCTATTATACAAACTAGGAAAATTTATAGCTAAGAACAAATGGCTAAGTGTTATAGGATGGCTTGTTATACTAGGTGTTATTATCACGCCATTAATGATAAACTCACCGAAGTTTGACAGTGACATCACTATGAACGGCCTTAAGTCATTAGACACAAACGATAAAATCAGTAAAGAATTTCATCAGGACAGTGAGAAAGCCTCGATGAAAATAGTCTTCCATTCTAATAAGAATGATGGACTCAATAATAAAGATACGAAGAAAGATATTGAAGATGCTTTAGACAATATCAGACAAAATGATGATTATATCCAAAATATCTCTAATCCATATGACAGTGGACAAGTTAATGATGAAGGCGATACTGCTATCGCTAACGTAAGTTATGTAGTTCCACAAACTGGATTAAAAGATTCTTCTAAACATATCATCGACAAAGAATTAAAAGATGTAACTGACAACCATAATGTGCAAATTGAAAAAACTCAAGGTGGCGCTATGAATTCCGAACCTGGTGGTACATCAGAAATTGTCGGTATCATCGTAGCATTCGTAATCTTACTTATTACCTTTGGTTCACTTATCGCAGCTGGTATGCCAATTATTAGTGCAATCATCGGTTTAGGTTCAAGTGTTGGTATCATCGCATTATTAACATATATCTTTGATATTCCAAACTTCACTCTTACACTAGCTGTAATGATAGGTTTAGCTGTTGGTATTGACTACTCACTCTTTATTCTATTTAGATTTAAAGAACTTAAGAAAAAAGGTGTCGATACTGTAGAAGCTATTGCAACAGCAGTGGGTACAGCAGGCAGTGCTGTAATATTCGCTGGTCTTACAGTTATGATTGCTGTTTGTGGTTTATCACTTGTAGGAATCGACTTCTTAGCGGTTATGGGATTCGCTTCAGCGATTAGTGTGTTATTTGCAGTATTAGCAGCATTAACACTATTACCTGCCCTAATCAGTATCTTCCATAAAAGTATTAAAATTAAAGATAAACCAACTAAAAGTAAAGACCCTAAAGATCATTCTTGGGCAAAATTTATTGTTGGTAAGCCAGTTATCGCTGTTATTGTAAGTTTAATTATTTTAATTTTAGCTGCTATACCAGTCAGTGGCATGCGTTTAGGTATTCCAGATGATAGTTTAAAACCAACTGACTCATCAGAATACAAAGCCTATAAATTAATCTCAGATAATTTTGGCGAAGGTTATAACGGACAAATTGTCATGTTAGTAAATACAAAAGATGGTGGAAGTAAAAGCACTATCGAACGTGATTTAAATAATATGCGTAGTGATTTAGAAGACATTGATAATGTTGATACAGTTTCAAAAGCACAACTAACTGACAACAACAATTACGCATTATTCACAATCATTCCTGAAAAAGGACCGAACTCACAGTCAACAGAAAATCTAGTATATGATTTACGTGATTATCATAGCCAAGCGCAAGAAAAATATGACTATGGCACTGAAATTTCAGGACAAAGTGTTATTAACATCGATATGTCAGAAAAACTAAACAACGCTATTCCAGTATTTGCAGGCGTTATTGTTGTATTAGCATTCTTCTTATTAATGATTGTGTTCCGTTCGATCTTAGTTCCATTAAAAGCAGTACTAGGCTTTATCCTTTCATTAATGGCTACATTAGGTTTCACAACATTAGTCATTCAACATGGCTTTATGGGTAGCTTATTTGGTATTGAAAACACAGGACCATTACTTGCATTCCTTCCAGTAATCACAATTGGATTGTTATTCGGACTTGCCATCGACTACGAGCTCTTCTTAATGACACGTGTACATGAAGAATACAGTAAGACTGGCGATAATGATCATTCAATCCGTGTAGGTATCAAAGAAAGTGGACCTGTTATCGTAGCTGCTGCACTTATTATGTTCAGTGTATTCATCGCATTCGTCTTCCAAGATGACAGTGCAATTAAGTCAATGGGTATCGCATTAGGTTTCGGTGTGTTATTCGACGCATTCGTCGTACGTATGACATTAATTCCAGCATTGACGAAACTCTTTGGTAAAGCTTCATGGTACCTTCCTAAATGGTTAGGTGCAGTATTGCCAAACGTTGACGTTGAAGGTAAAGCTTTAGAAGAAGATAATCATCACGACACATCTTCTGAAAAAGGTCATGTCAACGATAAAAATAGTGAATACTCTAGACAAGACAAAGATAACTATGTTTATCAAAATGACAAACGTAACTACAATCGCAATTATAATGACGAAGATTATAACCGTTCTGTGCATTTAAATAATCATCATGACCAGCATCATCGCCAACATCAATATGATAATCAACGTGATGATATCGACTATGAATCACTTTATACTCAAGATGGCGACCATACTCATCATGATGAACGTAATTATAATGATCGACACTATCAAGACAATTACGATAGAAATGATGATTATCGTCACAACAATCATGATCATCAAAATGATAACCATGATTATCATGATTCAAATTTTGATAAAACAACAAACTTATACAAAGAATTAACTGATAGCAATATTGATCAAGATGTATTATTCAAAGCATTAATGTTATACGCTCGTGAAAACAACAAAGGTGTTTACGATAGATATAACCGATCATCTCAACATCGTCATGATGACGAACTTAGAGACTAATATTAAAAAGGGGGAAACACGTTATGTTAAAACGACGTAGTTCGAAATTCTTAGGACTACTAGCCACACTAGCCTTAGCCATAGTGCTAAGTGCTTGTGGTAATAGTGGTAACGGTAGTGGTTCATCAGACGATAGTCAAACATCACTTGGTAATAAAGAAATCGAAATATCTTATATCGCGAGTGATAATTCAACACCACGTTCACTAGTTATAGCAGAAGTATTGAAAAAAGCAGGTTATGATGTAACAACTACACCAGTAACAGCAAGTGGCCCGTTATATGCTGCTGTATCAGAGAACTCTGATTCATTCCATGCATCAGGTATATTCCCTACTACTGATAAAAGTTACTACGATAAGTTCAAAAGTAAATTAACAATTTATGATGATAAACATTTAATTGATAACGCAAAAGTAGGTTTAGCCGTACCTAAGTACGTGCAAGATGTCGACTCAATTAGTGACTTAAAAAACAGTGACTTCGGAAAATCTGTAGATTGGGCAATTCAAGGCACAGACGCACGTAATGGCGTTATGCAAGAAACTAAAGATGAACTTGATAGTGACAACTTGGATAAATATAGCTTGAAAGAAAGTTCTGACCAAGACCAATTCAAGAAAATTCAATCTGCTTTTAAACAACAAGAACCTATCGTCTTCACAGCAATGGAACCTAGCTGGTTCTCTAAAGAATTAGACGTTAAAATGTTGAAAGATCCAGACAACATTTATGGTAATAATAATCAACATATTGACTTAGTATTTAACAAAGACTTTAAAGAAGCACATCCAGCTGCATACACAGTTGCAACACGTATGGCAGATGATTGGAGTAAATCTGACGAAGACAAATTAGCTAAAAAAATCTTTGTTGATAACAAAAATCCAGAACAAGTAGCTAAAGACTATGTGGATGATAATGATAATAAAGTAGATGAATGGTTAGAAGGTATTGAGACTATCTAATTACAAAGTAAAGAAAGACAAATAAAGAATATGCTCGTTTGGTGTAGCATATTTAAAACTCATAATGCAAATTTACAGTAGCAAACCGAGTTGAGAAGGCGCTTAAGACAAACTCTTCTCAATCGTAGCTATTATTGCGAGGGAGTGAAACTAAACTCAGTTTCGCTCCTACTTTTTTATATCGCTCTTATAGTATTAAACGTTTCAAATAACTTATTTACTCTTTTTTTATAAACAAATTTAAACGTAGTATCAGTTGTTATGTTTGGAAAAATCAACTTTATTGTGATAAATTACTCTTATTACGTCAGGCTATCTGACTAGATTAAATAAATAGGAGAATCAGATAATGCCGTCAGCAAATCAAAAGCGTATGATTAAACATATTCATGAAACAGTGTTTATACTTTTACATGATTATCATTTTGATGAAATCACGGTTCAAAAAATATGTGATATTGCAGAAATCAACCGCAGTACGTTCTATAGATACTTCCAAGATAAATATGAATTACTCTACACTTTACCTGACTTTATTACACAACAAATTATAGCTAAAAGTGACACATCAGCAGACATTACAACCCCTGAATCATTTGAAGACTTTATCTATTACATTGGTAATAATAAAAAGATTTTTAAGCATCTATTAGTTTCGTCTCGACAGGCAGATGTATTTAGAAGTTTAACGAATGTGAGTCGCGAAATGATGTTAAATAACCCAACTCGTAAGCGTGGCCCCTTAGCGCAAAAGATTAGAGAAAGTAAACATCCTGAAATTGTAGCTGATTTTTACAGTAGTGGCGTAATAGAAGTACTAAGACGTTGGGTAGAAAATGACTATAACTATACAGTTGAAGAAGTGTTTGTAACATTAAATAATGTGCTTGAAACGTCATTATATTGTTATGATAAATAAAAGCAATCTCACATAAATTAAGAGTGAGATTGCTTTTTTGTCATTTGCGTTTTTTAACGTCTACTGTCTTGTAAACCATAAAAATACTATTAGCTATGATTAATAATGCTAGAATGACCATTGGCCAAATACCTATATTAATCATATTAAATATGGTTCTGTTGCAAAGTTGAATTTATATTATAATTTTAATAAAAAGGAGTCTTTTGTATGAACTATTTCAGATATAAACAATTTAACAAGGATGTTATCACTGTAGCCGTTGGCTACTATCTAAGATATGCATTGAGTTATCGTGATATATCTGAAATATTAAGGGAACGTGGTGTAAACG
>OFLO01000040.1_pt1 | contig 107222 bp, 99 predicted proteins | sample 1540831 | NCBI WGS metagenome assembly OFLO01 (sample SAMEA4413049, study PRJEB24355) | metagenome | biome: human; feature: gut; material: faeces | place: United Kingdom | collected 2010 | reverse complement strand
AGTGCTATTTTGTTAGAACAAGTACCTTATAATAAGTTAAATAAAAAAGTACATATTAACAAAGATGATATAGTTGCTTATTCTCCTATTTTAGAAAAATATGTAGGAAAAGATATCACTTTAAAAGAACTTATTGAGGCTTCAATGAAGTATAGTGATAATACAGCAAACAATAAAATTATAAACGAAATCGGTGGAATCAAAAAAATTAAAAAACGTTTAAAAAAATTGGGAGATAAAGTAACAAATCCAGTTAGATATGAAATAGAATTAAATTACTATTCACCAAAGAGCAAAAAAGATACTTCAACGCCTGCTGCTTTCGGCAAGACTTTAAATAAACTTATCGCAAATGGAAAATTAAGCAAAAAAAATAAAAATTTCTTACTTGATTTAATGTTAAATAATAAAAACGGAGACACTTTAATTAAAGATGGTGTTCCAAAAGACTATAAGGTTGCTGATAAAAGTGGTCAAGCAATAACATATGCTTCTAGAAATGATGTAGCTTTTGTTTATCCTAAGAACCAATCTGAACCTATTATTTTAGTCATTTTTACGAATAAAGACAATAAAAGTGATAAACCTAATGATAAATTGATAAGTGAAACCGCCAAGAATGTAATAAACAAATTTTAATAGTCTAAATGTACTACAAAAACTGATATAATTCTATCTTTCATAAAACTTCATAATATCGAAGAACATATATATTATTTATAATTATATATGTTCTATTTTTTTATGTTCACATTTTTTAAAAGAGAAAATACTATTAACATACCAAACATCATAATTCCAGTTACTATAATTATAAATGCTCGATAATCTTACTCAACTTTTCCATATAGAAAATAACTTATTTTAAATTAATTAATTAATCACATTAAAAAATTATATAATCCTTGCCAAAAAAGAACATACGTTCTACAATGATGATGAGGTGGTAAACATGATTCCAAATCCTAATGCGCCAGATGAATATAAATATGAAACTGATTATAGAAAAATACCAAGAAAATATTTAAACCCTAAAATCCCTCAAGGGCGTGGAAAAATCAAATGGCAAGCTTTTGCGACTCTCCCGCAACAGTTTGAAATTTTAGAACAAATTATAAAGGATCAAAATAAAATAGAAAAATCATTGCTAACACATGATTCATTAGATAATTTAGATCAGATTTTTCAAATAAAAATTCAAAATGATGAGTTATGTACAATCTCATATTGGGAAGACGGTAACATTTCAAAATATACAGGAAAAATTTTAAAAAAGGATGAAATTAGTAATACATTTTCCTTTTCTGATACTAACAATAATATATATAATTTAAATAATGCTAACGTTTGTAGTATCACTTAACACTATTTAAACTTTTAAAAAGTTTAAATAGTGTTCTTATAATTACCTTTTTCGAAATACTTCTAGCAAAATCATTATAAGTATCATACTGATATTAAATATATTATTTTTATCACTGAAAAAATTTCTACTACTTGGAAAATTGATAAAAGACTTATTATTAACAAAAGTTTATTTAATTTTTCGCTTCTTTCTTCTTCCTTATATGACTGCTCCAATTCAATTAGTGATAATTCTTCTTTGTTTAATTCTTCAATATATTGTGGAGATTTAAAATCATTATTATTCTTTAGATACAAATATAAATATAAACTAGGTAAAAGCTCTGTTCTATAAATAATTGCAATAGATCTCTTGAAATTTAGTATCCATTGTCTAAAATATAGGGCTTCTTTTTTTCCATTTAAATTATATTGTTGATACCCATACAATTGTAATTCATTTAACATAGTTTCTAAGAAAAAGAAATTAGCAGAACTATTGAAATAAAGTGCCATTTGAGAACATTTTTCTAAAACATCTTCTTCTTGCTCATCCATCCAAACTACAAAAACAGATGCTTTATTCAAGAAGTTTATATAATTATCGCTATAACCATCTTGCCTAAAATGTTTACTTTTTCCTTCAAATGAAAAAATAGGCGCATTTACTAACCACTCTTGAATCTTCACGTCCTCATAGAAAGGATCATCAGTAAATTCATTTTCATTAGCTAAATAATAAACTTCAAAACCCATATTTTTAGATACTTTATATTCAAAAATATCCTTACTATTAATTTTTATAATTCTATTAATTTGTCTAGAAACATCTCTAATATTTTTACAATGTCTATTACCATACAATTGATACTGTCTTTGTCTATTATTTTTTTCTTGATTAATTAGAGGATATATCTTATCTTTTACACATGAGAAAGTACTATACAAGTCGCTTCCAAAGTTTATACTCTCTAAGTCTTCAATGATTTCTATAACAAATGTACCATTGTTAAATATAGTTAAGGTTAAAAAAAATAAATTCAAAGTGTTCTCATGAGTAATTTCAATATGTGGAGTGAATATATATTTTTTATATTTGTATCCATGTATATTATTTTGATCAAACAATCCATCATTAATATTTGCATTAGTAGCAAATTTTTCTAAAAATTTTTCTAGTTTTTCGTGATATTCTTTTGTATGTCTTTTATATCTTCCAGGTAAAATCCAATAATCATAATTTACCGGGGGGTTGTCAGGAGATAAAATGCGTATAACTCCTTTTACATTCAATAGAATTTCCTCAATTTTTTCAAACCAAGGGTTCATGTTATTATCTTTTATATTTATAGCAGTAGCATATTGATATGTTACTTTATAGCCTTGTAATTTATTAATATCTTCTAGAATCTTTTCAATTTTATTGTCCATTATTTTAAATATCCTCATACAGCCTAGAATATAAAACGCTAATTTCTTCTTTCAACATTTTTTTCTCTTTTTCTAAAGAATTTACTTTTCTTTTTAAAGAGGAGATTAACGCATCTTTACCGTCATTTTTATTTTTATGAACAAATATTTCTCTGTTTTGTTCACGTAACTTCTCTATTTTCTTTCGAATTTTATTATTTTTATATAATGTAGCTTTCGAAACTTTTGAATGTTTAGAAACGATGTTAAAGTTAATTTCTTTATTTTTTTGAACTAAATCATTTATTGCTTTATCAACTTTTTTCTCGGTTTTAACTTTTCGTTCTGCATGCAACTGTTTTAATTGTTCTTGTCTATTAAATTTTTCCATCTTAACCTCTATACTTTTATTCTATTACTTCTCCCGAATATAATGTTTCCATCTTTTATATTACCTAGTATTTCTTCATATTTATTTAATATATTTATATGCTTTTCAACCATATCTTGTCTATTATTATTTTTAGCTAATTCTATAGATTTGACCGTTGATTTGATATGTAATTCATATTTTTCAACATCTAAATCAGAAAATCCAATAGCTAAATCCTTACATGGTTTCCCAGAATTACAAGTCAGGCATGGCGGAGCTTCCATGTATGGACAATCACCACTCAATCTAGCATGACAAGTGCCATAAGGATTGTCCATTGCGTTTAATTTATGTTCTTGCCATAAAGAATTCAATGCTTTTTCAGATAGTTCACTACTATGCTGTATATTTTTAATTTTACCGTCAACATCAAAACTAAAAGCTCCTTGATCAATAACTGATTCAAAAGCCTTTCTCTTTGTATCATCAAGTAACTTAGCATATCTTAGAGTCATTTCTGGTGAGGAGTGTGCTAATAATTCTTGTATCGTTAATATATCTGCTCCACCATTTAACAATTTTACTGCATAGGTATGTCTAAATTGATGAGTTTTGAAATGGAAGATTTCTCCTTGTTCATCAATAATATTTTTAGTCTTTGATAAATGATTTAAGTGTGCTCTGACCATATGTTGTGTAAAGGGCATTCCCTTTCTTTTTCCTTTATAAATAGCAAAAATATAATTATTAGGATTATTATCTTTTGTACTTTTACTTTTAGAATCGGCTATTAAAACTGCTATTATATCAGCTAATTTATTATCAATTGGTATTCTATGTCCTTTAACAAAAGTTTTAGCAATATCTGTGATTATTGAATACTTTCCATTAACTTTTGCAAGGCAATTATTTTGTAATGTCAATACATCAGAAATTCTTAATCCTGTTTTAAAAGCTATCCAAACTACAGGTATTAAATCTTTATGCAAATCATTTATATGCTCAAAAAGCTGTTCCAATACAAAATCTGGGATATAATCAATTTGGCTACTATTTTTCTTTTCGTGTTTAGGTAAGTCTTGAGGATAAATTAAAAATCGTATATCTTGGTACGGTGCTATAGCATAGTTTTGAGTTATAATATCGTTTAAGAACCTTCTAATTGTTTTTAATTCTTCTCTCACAAAATTCTTAGTACTTTGCAAATGTTTATTAGCTGCATATTCAAACAAAAATTCTATATATGCTTCGATATGACATCTATCTAGTTCATTTAAACTATTCCTTGTTTCTTTATTTTTAGATATATTTTGAAAAAACCTAGTTAAAACTCTTATATAAAACCTTGCTGTAGCAAATGCTATATCACCAGTTATCAAACGATTTTTTAAATATTTTTTTGCTAATTCTCGCATTTTAATTGACTCAATTTTTTCAAAGTTTAAATAATTGCCAGTTAGTGTTTTATTATAACTCAATCCATATTTTTCTAAATTTCTAATATCCCATTTATCTTTTTCCCATTCTTCTCGCTTATCAATGAACTTAATTAGATTAATGTACATATTCTTTAAAAAAGAAGCCAGTCCGCTTTTGTATTCATAATCACCAAAAACTATTGTTGATGATCTTCTTTTTATTGGTATATTATTTTCAGTCAGCCAATTAAACCAGTGCTTTTCTAATGTATTTATATCACAATCAAGTAAAGAATTTAAATTTGGATAAACTTCATTAAAGAACTTAGCAATCTTATTAAGCTTTACTGCTCCAGTATTAAATAAATTAGATAAGGACCAATCCTCTTTAACTATCAGTTTCAAAAAAAGGTATTTAAATTCTAAATTCAAATTTTTACTTTTAATCCTAAAGAAAACATTTTTTCTTTTGTCTCTATAGTTCTTGATACTATCTTGAAATTGCTTGAATTTGTTAAAAGCTGTAATGTGCCACTCATCATTTTTAAAAAAGTAATCATCATATATTTCAGTTATTAAAACCTCTCCTTTTATATTGATGGTTCTACTTTGTAATGTACATAATTCATTAATCATAGTACTGTTTGTAGGTAAATTAATTGGTATTGACATAGTCATTCCCCTTTATTAAAAACTTGAAATTGATGCTTTACTTTATTCCAATCTTCACGTATATCTTCTTCAGTGGGATGAACATATAAATTAATAGTCGTTTGTATATTACTATGACCAAGTCTTTCTTGAACTTGTTTTATATCCTTAGTTTCATTATAAAAAACAGTTGCATGTGTATGGCGAAATAAATGAGGATGAACATTTATAGATGTTTTATGTTTTAGCCTTTTAAATAATGAATATATATCACTATAATTCATAGCTTCTCCTACATTTCTCCCCTTTATTTTTACAAAAAGATAATCAGAACATATTGAAAGTTCGTCAATTATTTCGTAGACATAATCATCGTATAAATCAATTAACGATTGGGAAATAAATATTTTTCTTTCCCCAGTTTTCAAATAAGTACCATTATCATTAAATCTATTTTTCAAAACTATTTGATGGCCTTTTCTAAAGTCAAATTTAATATCATCAATACGTAATGATAATACCTCACCTATACGTAATCCGGTTTCATATAGTAATTGTATTAAGAATTTATCTCTAATATTATTAGCTTCCTCTAATAATTTCTTAACCTCCGCATTAGTTAACACTTCTATTTTTTTCTTTGGTTCTTTAACTTTCAAAATATTTTTCAACGTTCTATAGTCCTTATTTATGTGATGCATGAAACTTTTATATTTTTTAGAGTATTTACTTTCCATATGCATAAAATCATAGAAATTAACATCTAATTTTTTACTCCTATAGAGATAATCATAAAAATTAGATACTACAGTCATAGTCAGATTAATTGTCTTAGGACTAATGCTTTTTTCTTTTCGGTGATAAGAGAGGACATTCTCATATTCAAAAGGTGTTTTCATCCATCTTATAAAATCAACAAAGTTATCAAAACTAACTTCTTTATAGCATATCTTTTTACTTTCTAAGTAAACAAAAAAATTTTTTAGTGCATAGGCATAGGTTTTCTTGGTATTTAAACTTTTCTTAACACTATCCAGATACTTCAAATATCTTACTGCATCTACTATAGGTTCATTATTACCATCTAAAATCATAAAATTGGTACCATTCTTAGATTTTACTTCTACTATTTTCATAATAATCTCATTTCTAATTTTAATAGTATAAGTATACACTATTCAAATTCTTTTTACATCATACATATTAAACTTATTACACGTAATAAAAAAAGACTATTTAATATTTTTACTTTGTTCATTTTTTCTTAAAATATGATTCATTTTAAACAAAATAGTCTATATTCTTCAACATATATATAACCTTTTGCAGTGATGCCTGAACAGTATGAACGCATAAACGCTTTTATCGAAAATCAAAATAAAATAGCGATGCCCTCTTTGTCGGATGATCAATTCAATATTCTGAATCGACGATTAATTGAAAAATATACAACGCATCAACTCGCTATGATTAGTTATTTTAGAAATGGTACAATTCATTCTATCGTTGCTTATATTAAACGTATTGATACTTTAAAGCGGTATATTACAATTAGTAATGAAAATGGCTCACAAACAATGCAACTCGATTTTGCAGTATTATGTCACATTGAATAATAAAAAAAGAGCGGGAATTGAACTCAATTCCGCTCTTATTTATCATTTATTTACTTGTTGTGACACCTTCATAGCCAATATCTACTTCTACTGTTCTTCCATGTGTGATAACAAAAGAAACAATTAATCCATCTTTCTTAGGTTGATATTCGAAAATACCACTTTTTTTATCACTTGGAGTACCTTTTACTTTTTTAAAATCTGAGCCATACGCTTTTTTCAATTGATCATATGTTAAATCCCCTTTAACACTAAATTGAACTTTATTCGCCTTCTTGTCATCTTTACTTACACCAGTAAATGTTTGGTTATATTTTTCAAGTTTTTTATTACTATGCACTTTTTCAAATTTTATTCCATTCATTGTTACATTTCCATATTTAACTGCTTTAATAAACTGTTTATTGGTTACAAATTTTGCGTCTTTATCTACATACCCGTTATATACATAATATGGCTTTGTAGCTGCATGCGCTGTATCCTCGATTGGTAAAACAGTTGTACTTACGCCTAACATTGTCCCAAATGCTAAAGTAACTGATGCTATAGATTTAACTATTTTATTCATGATTGTCCTTCTTTCTCTAATGGATTTTTATTTCACTATTATTATCTCATACTCTTTGTCTTAATTCACTGTACTTTAGATGTATCTATCACAGAATTATGTAAATAAAATGTAATATGATTTGGTTATATACATACTACCTATTTGTTGAACTTTGATTATAATAAACTAAAGAAATGAATTAAAAATGGAGGACTATCATTTGAAAAAAATATTAGCAACTATAGTCATTATATTACTTATTGTGGCATTAGGATTTTCAGTCTTTTTTGCAGCCACTCATTCCAATCAATCTGACTCAAATCAAACACAATCTAATAAAAAGAAAGATAAAAAAGAAACTACTTCTGAAAGTCATACAGTTCAATCTAATGAAACAAGTCAGTCTGACAATGGTACCACTGCGCAATCTGAGTCAACAAGTCAATCAATACAAGAACAACAACAAACGACGCAACGTCCCTCTACTGTTCAGACTACACAGCCAAAAACAAGTGAATCATCAACTACGTCACAATCACAACATCGTTCAGAAAGTAACACATCAAAACAACCCACATCTCAAAGCACAGAAGACAAACCATCTTCAGAGCAAACATCAACTGAACAACCTTCAACAGAAGAAAAACCTTCATCGCAACAAAGTACGAAGTCTTCTACTGAAAGTCATACTAATCATAGTAGTGAATCTAATAACAAATCTAATTAAAAATAATAGCCTGACTGATAATGATGTTTCATTATCAATCAGGCTCTTTTATTTTCTATTCTGTTACTTTACTTTCTTCTACACGTTTCGCAATTTTAGTCATAATTGGATCTAAGAATGGTTTAGCAATAAATCCTATTAAGAAGAAACCAAGACCGAAGAGTCCAAATATGATTAATTTTGTAATTAAAATTTCTGGTACAATACCACCGACTACTTCACGTAAACAATCAATTAAATACGTAAATGGTAGGTACGGCGAAATGTTTTGGAAGAACTTAGGTAGTGTAGCCACTGGGAAGGTACCACCGCCACCTGCAATTTGTAATACTAAAAGAATGATGGCTACCGCTTTACCTGGGTTACCCAGTATAGATACACATGTATAAACAATAGTATTAAACACTATGGCTCCAAAAAGTGCAACAAGTACAAACAATAATGGTGATTCTACTTGCGCATGAAGTAAGAATAAGTCACCTGTTGTAACAATGAGGGTTTGCAATATTCCCATTGTTATAAAGAACATCCCTTTACCAAGATATTCTTGACGTTTTGTTAATTGATCAGCAAGTTCTTCATGTTTGTTGTGTACCGTTAATAAACTTACTAATAATAAGGCACCTACCCAAATAGCTAATGCCGTATAGAATGGTGTCATACCTGAACCATAATCTCTGACTGGGAAAACATCAACTGTTTTCTTATTGATTGGATTCGCGATAACATCTGCTTGTTTTTTCAAATCATTTTTTAGACTATTAACAAGCTTATCTACTGCATCATCATCGTCCAATTGATTGAATATATCATTAGCCTTATTTAAATCTCTTTCGATGCCAGGTAATTTTGTTTGTGCAAAGTTCGCTAAATTCGCTAAAGCTTCTTTTGCTTTTGGCTGATTCTCATCTAATAAATCTACTGCGTTATCGTATTTATCAAATAATGTTGGTAAGTTAGCATTAACAGTAGCTGTTGCATTCGCAAGACGTTGTTCTAAATCAGGTAAATCATTACGTACAAAGTCTGCAGCTTTTGCTACATTTTTTCGTACTGTTGGGAAGTAATTTTTAGCAGTTTGAGTTGCTTCAATATATCCCGCTTCAAGTGATGGTAATTCACTTTGAAGTGTTGCAATACGAGTTTGACCATTACCTACAATATCTTGACCTGCTTGAATCACTTGATTAATCGTATTTAATTTAGATTGCACATCTGATAATACGACTTGGCCTTCACTTAATTGTTTTGTAATATCATTAGAAACTACAAGTAAACGATGATTTAAATTATCTTTAATGTAATCTCTATAACTACCTAAACCAGAATTTAAAGCTGGCAAGCTTCTTAATACATTAATAGACTCCGCACTACCTTTACCACCACTTGATAATGCATCAATCAATTGGTTAGTAGAACGTAACGTATCATTAATACGGTTATTGGTACTTTCGATTCGTTTAATTTGTGGTGCTAAATTCACATGTTCACGTTGTTGTAATTCTTTTAATACATCAATCAATTGTTGATTGTATTTTGAAGTGTTTTCTAAACGTCCTTTAATATTTCGAAGCATGTCATTATATTCTGTTGGACGATTAGAGGCAATAACACCATACGTTATATCTCTTAATGCTTTTACATCAGATTGTGATGCCTTAGCTTGCTTATCCGCATTTGAAGATAATGCAAGTAATGCTTCAGCAAGTCCACTATTCATTGATTTAACATCTTCATTCGAAAGAATCTGACCATTAGGTAATTGATCATTATTCGAACTATTACTTAGTTTTTGAATCGTATATTGAGGCATACCGTTGTCATTAGTTGTCGCACTTTGTTGTCGTAAATTATTATTCACATTACCATTAACTGCTTGTGCTCGCCTAGTTGCCTCTTGATAATCCCCAACACGTTGCTTAGCCATACCTAAATAACCTTGCGCATCATTAAGTTGTTGATTCGCTAAGTCTAATCCTTGACTCGCAATCTCTACCCCTCTATTAATTTTAGGGAATGTCTGAGGAATATCATCTGCTGCTACATTCACTAATTTCTGAATGTTAGGCATATATTCATTCAATGCGAGAATTAGTTTTGCTTTTTGATTTAAAGAAGGAATCGCTGCATTGACATCATTTAATTTTTGTTGAGCATTTAAAATATCATCTTTATAGGTATCTAAATCACGGAATTGATTCGCATATTGATCAAGCTGATCTTGATGATCATTAAGATAAACAATTCTATCTGCAATTTTATTCAATTTAGGTAAAGATTGATGGGCAGTATAGACTGCATTTTTAATTTTATCGATAGTTGGTACTTCGTCTTCAATTTGAAGACCTACTTTATTTGCTGCTTTCAATAATGCTTTCGTTACAGTAGTATTAAATTGTTTATTGGCTTCATCAACAATAATTGTCGAACCGGTATCAGTCATTTTAGGGGCGACAGCATTAATTTTTTGGTTCACTTTATATGTAATATCTGCTTTTTCCGGATGTTTACGAAGTGTTCCCGTAATTTGATGTGTAAATTTCTTAGGTATATAAATTCCTGCATAATATTTACCCATTCGTATTTCATGATCTGCTTTCTCCCGACTGACAAATTGCCAATCAAATTTATCATTGTTCTTCAATGTGTCTTCGAGCGTATTACCTACATTAATTTTCTTACCTCGAATTTTATCGCCTTGGTCTTCGTTTACAACTGCCACTTTAATATGACCTGTATTACTATATGGATCCCACATTGCCCATAAATTAAACCATGCGTAAAATGAAGGTAAAATTGCCAAACCGCCTAGAATTACCCAAGCAGCAGGTGTTTTAGCGACACGCTTTAAGTCTGTCAAAAATAGTTTAAACGCGTTCTTCATTTTCACTCTCCTAAAAATGAAATATTAAGAATTTATATCAATATGATTTAAAACATTGTTTTTTATATCGTAGAATTAGTATAATACTTTTATCACGAATGCCATAATTAGTTGATATACGTCAACAATTAAAATGGTACTCATGCATTATAGCAGAAAATAATTTTAGCGACAAAACTAATGCTACGTTAAAATACGATAGAAATCGTCTGACTTAAGACGGATTTATAAAATATATTATACAAAATTAAGGAGCGTTTATTGATGTCGAAGCAAAAATTTATGATATATTTGCTAACTACAACTCTGGTTTTACCAACATTTACATCTAGTGTTGCTCAAGCTGAAGAGAATACAAAAGAAACTAAAACATCTGAATCAAATAATGAGGATTCAACTTCTACATCAGAAACAACACATACTGAAAGCAATGAAACTCCATCTTCAGAAGATTCAACTTCTGATAGCTCTGATAATAAAAAGCCAGACTCTCAGTCAAAAGAAAGTCAATCAGACACAGTTTCAAATGAAGATGCCGCTTCTCATTCTAAACCATCATCAACACATTCGAAAAATAATCGTTCATCTAATACTAAAGATGAAGATACGTATCATACACCCTTATCTGTATTTAACATGAATGATTCAAATCATTCATTCTCATCAAATTTTTTAGATCCTAGTCACTTTGAAAATGGCTTTAGTTTAACAAGTTTGATTTCATCTTTATTCCATTTTGATGATGATATTTCTAAATATGAACATGTTGAAAGTGATTCATCTTCATCTAATACTAATGATGACAAAAATGCAACGAATACAACTTCTTCAGATGAAGATCGTACTGAATCATCACAGCAACACACAACAATCGATGCATCACCTCAAGACTCATCTGACAAGTCAAATAGTCATACCACATCATCAAATCAATCTGATGTACTAACAGAAAATAATCAATCAGATCAACCGTCTGAGTCATCATTTAAATATAGTAACAGTAATAACAATCATTCAACTGATGATTCTAGCGTAAGCAAAGCTTTAGATTCATTGAATCAATTAGCTTCCGATTTAAATGATTCTAATAATAATGAGTCATCGACATCTGAAAGTAGCAATCAATCAGCATCACAGCAAACAACAAACAACACAACATCTCAAACCGCTCAGGAAGATCAAGCAACGTCTAACAAAGATCGTCAACAATCAGAGGATGTACTAGATGCGCTTCTTGATAAATATAGTGATAAAGCACAACAAACACATGAAGACTATACATCATCTAAAAAAGACAGCACATCTCAAGCATCACAAAATGAAGATTCAAAAAAAGATACATCAACAACTCAAGACCAACTAGACACAAATAAAGACAATCCACAATTACCAACGGAAAAACAACTAAAACATAAACAAGAAGCACCACAATCATTTGAAAATGATTTTAAACAAAGTAATACACGCGCTATAAGTTTATTCCAAGACGTACCACAATTAGATGGGAACAATGTTACTAATGGAAAGATGGCAGTGGTAGAAAATAAAGCAACACGTGAATTTATTACATCTATTGCTAAAGATGCGCATAAAATTGGGCAAGATAATGACATTTATGCTTCTGTCATGATTGCGCAGGCCATTTTAGAATCAAGTTCAGGTAATAGCGCTCTTGCACAAGCACCAAACTACAATTTATTCGGTATGAAAGGTAGTTATAAAGGCGCTTCAGTTAACTTCAATACACTTGAAGCTAGTAGCGATAATCATATATTTAGTATTAATGCTAGTTTCCGTAAATATCCAAATCTTAAAGCTTCATTAAAAGATTATGCTGATTTAATCAAACACGGTATTGACGGTAATCCTACAATTTATAAATCATCTTGGAAAAACATTGCACCAAGTTATCGTTCAGCAACACGTCATTTAAGCCAAACTTATGCGACTGATCCAAACTATGCAACGAAATTAAATAGCTTAATTGAACATTACAATTTAACTGATTTTGATAAGAAACACATGCCTGATTTAGATAAATACTCAACATCAACAGGAAGTAGTGGCACAGATGTTTCAGGAAGTGCATTTAAGCCATTTTCAATTTCAGATGTTGCTTCACCGTATCCATATGGTCAATGTACTTGGTATGTGTACGAACGTATTCAACAATTTGATAAACATGTAGGCGGTCATTGGGGCGATGCACATAACTGGGATAATAGCGCTGAAGACGCAGGTTATAGTGTAAGTACAACCCCTAAAAATCATACAGCTGTTGTATTTGAAGCAGGTCAATCTGGAGCAAGTGGGTTATATGGTCACGTTGCTTTCGTTGAAAAAGTCAATGATGATGGATCAATCATTATTTCAGAATCAAATGTAAAAGGATTAGGTATTGTATCATATCGCCAAATTGATGCGGATACTGCCTCATCTTTACACTATATTCAACCTAAATAAATGCATAACAAAAGCCATTGAGTTTCAAAAATTTGAAACTCAATGGCTTTTTTATTATGAATATACTAATACTTGGGCAACTAATAAGCCACCGCCAAAGATAAATACAAAAACGACAATTGGCCATACAAATTTAAACCAATGTGAATATTTCATATCCAACATTTGTAATGTAGCCATAATCAATCCTGTTGGTGCTAAAAATAGCATCGCATATTGTCCAAATTGATACGCTGTAACAATCACAAATCGAGGGATACCTACTGTATCAGCAAGTGGTGCAAATATTGGCATCGCCAGTACAGCTAATCCTGATGATGAAGGAATAATAAATCCTAGGAAGAAAAAGATAATCAATAATACAAGAATAAACAGTGGTCCATTCACATGTTTTACAAGTGATGATGAAAAATTTAACACTGTATCTGAAATCAGTCCATCATTCATAATCCTATTAATACCACGTGCAAGACCAATGATTAATGATACGCCTACTAAGCTTGATGCACCATTAACAAATGCATCGACCACTTTTTTCTCACCTAATCCATTCTTACCTAATGCGACAATAAGCATAATCACAATGGTAAAGGCTAAAAACATAGACGCCATAATCGGGAACCACCATCCCTGAGTCATGACGCCCCAAACCATAATTGGGAATGGCAAGATAAAGAGTATTAAAATAATTTTTTCACGTAAGGTAAAGATACTGTCTTCACCATTATTCTTAATCACTGACCATTGTCTTTCAAACTTCACTTTATCATCATAAGTGTATGATCGTTTCGGATTTTTTTTAATGCGTTTTGCATACCAGTATAAATATCCAATCGTAAAGATGGTTGCTACAATAAGTCCAGCAATACGCCAATATAATCCATCTACAAATGTTGTTCCTGCAGCATTAGAGGCAATGACTACTGAAAAAGGGTTAACGGTTGAAAACGTACTCCCAATAGAACTCGCCAGAAAAATAGATCCTACACATATAATAGAATCATAGCCCATCGCTATAAAAATAGGTACCAGAACTGGATAGAAAGCGACCGCTTCTTCTTCAATACCACATAACGTTCCACCTAAAATCATTAAGATGGATACCATAAAGACCAGTAAAAATTCATACCCTTTCGTTTTTTTAGTTAATGCTAATAATCCCGATTCAAAAGCACCACTCGTTTGTACGACGCCTATTAAACCACCAAGCACAAGAATAAATACCATGACATCGACAGCTTCAATCGTTCCATTTACCATACTTGTCGTAATTTGATCGGGACCCGCTGGCTTTTGTTTCAAGCGCTCGTAAGTTCCAGGAATCGATATCGGTTTATTGATAGCACCTGATTTAAATTGATTCACATCAATTTTGACACCTAATTTATCAAGTTGCTCTTGTGTCCCTGGGACTGTCGTTGTTTTATGATGTGCATCGACAATCTTAAATTCATGCGCTCCTGGATTATAAGAAAGCTTAGAATACGCACCTGCTGGCACAATCCAAGTTGCTAACACCGCAATAATGGTTAAAATAAATAATATTGTAAATGCACCAGGCATTTTTAATCGAAACCGTTTTTTCTCTTTTTTATCAGATGCTATATGCGATACGCGTTCACTGTGTTCCATGCTCCCCACCCCTTTAATCTTAATCACTTCAACATGTGCCACGTCATAATTACAATTGAGTCATTTTAAAATTGTTTTTTCACACTTCAAGTTTATGTCTAATGCATATGACATTCAATGATGATTTAAAGTAAATTGACTATGATTCATACTTTGGATACATCTTTTACATATGTTGAGTTGTCAATTTAAGTGTAACAACGCAACATATAAAAATAGAGTAAATAATTAATGTTCAATGGCATTAATTATTTACTCATAATTATTTTTGGTTTAGTTATTAGATTGGTGATGTTTACGACGACTGAACCATACAAGTGCACCGCCTGCAATAGCAATCACTGCTACAATTGGAATCCAGTTTTTCTTAATGGCTTCACCTGTTGCAGGTAATGATAAATTTCCATCACTATTAAATAAACCGCTAAGTAAACCATCATCGCCTAAATGACCTAATGATAAACCTTGTGTTGGATTAGGAATATCACTTATACCATCAAGTAAGCTATTTCCATTTGTTAATCCATCAAGCAAACTACTACCTGAAGGAAGATTGCCTAATAAATGACTTCCAGTTAAACCACCTAGTAAATCTAATCCATTACCTAATAGATTTGAACCGAGATTGGAACCACTTGTGTTACCCGTAATACGATCTAATAATGATGGTCGATTTACAATTGGATCAAGAATATAGTTTAATCTATTTTTGGCTTGACCTAAGCTATTTTGAAGTTGTAATAAGTCATTGGCTTTACCATTAATTGTACTTTTCACTAAATCCAAAGCATTCGCTTTATCAGATTGTACTCTTGAAATAATATCAGCTAAAGCGTTCGCTTTTGCTTGGTTTAATTTTGTTGCTAACATTGTTTCAATGGCTTGTTTACGATTAGACGTTTTATCTAAAATATCATTTAAAATATCATCACTAGACACAAGCCCATGTTGATTAAATGCTTGTTTTAAGCGCTCAACAATTTGTGAATTTGTTAAATGGTCATTGGCTAATCGTTTCGCAATAGTAGCCGCTTCATTTTGCCCTAAACGTGTAGATAAAATTGTTTTTAATAAATCCTCTTTATTAGTAGCTTGTTCTAACATAGATTTTAAAATGTCATCACTCGTTGTTGAAGTTAATCCATCAATTTGTTTCATAATCTGATCTGCAATTTGTTTATCAGACTGCCCTTTTGTTTTAATATTTTTCAAGATGTGTTGTGCTTCATTTTTACTAAACACGCTGTTTAATATATCTTCAACTGCATGTTGTTTGTCAGACGCTTGTTGCAAACGATTAAGAATAATATCACGGTTATTCTCTATATTTTTACGTACAGTTTCAATGTCATTATCAATAGCTTGTTTATCTTTTTTCGCTAAATCAGCTTGATGTTGAATGTTATCACGTAAATCAGATAATTGATCTAATTTACGATTGATATATAAATGACTGGCATCATCTTTACTATTTTCAATTTTAGCAATAGCTTGATTAATTTTTTCAGTTTCTGATAATTGGTGATTCACTTTATCAAATTGATGATGTCGTACATCTGTATCTAAGTCTTGATCTTTATGCGTATTGTTTAATTTAGCTAATTCATCTAATACATGATGGTTTGAATTAGAATGTGTTGTGTCTTCTGTTGTTGGCGCTTCTTGAGTGCTAGATGATTCAGTTGTCGCCTCTTCAGTATTATTGTCATCACTTGGTAATTGGTTTGAATTGTTTTCTTTTGAACTTTCCATGTCTTTTTTAGCACTATCGATATCATTTTTAATACTATCTAATTTATCAACAATAGAAGTTTCTGATTTAGAAGAGGTTGGTTGATTTGAAGGATCCTCAGTTGTTGGTGCTTCTTTTGATGATTCTTCCGTAGTGGATTCCTCTTTCGTTACTTCATCAGTTGTGTTTTCAGAAGTATTTGATTCAGAAGACGAAGATTCATTTGATGTTGTTGCATCTTTTTGTTGACCGCTATCAACTTTATTAGATAGAGCATCTAAATCTGATACGATGTTATCTAAATCATTTGATATATTAGATGTATCATCAGCAGAAGTGTCGTGACTTGTTGTAGCTTTTTCTTCTGTTGACGCATCTTGAGTGCTAGATGATTCAGTACTATTATCCTTGTTTGAAACGTCCGTTGTGTTTTCTTGTGCTGTTGCTTTATTTTCTTTTTTCGCTTCTTTGATTATATTTTTAATTTCAGTCTGATTTTTAGCACTTTCAATATCTTCTTTATAACTTTTTAACTCAACTGCACTTAAATGTTTTAGTTGCTTAATGTCTTTTTTCGCTTTATTAATTGCATCTTGTAAATCTTTTTGAACATGTGTTGAAGTTTCAGAAGTTGCTGTTTCTGCATCTTGTGTTGCTGCAAATGCATCTTTCGTAAACCCGTAACCTACAAGTGAACTACTTAATATTAAAGCTGAACATGACACTTTTAAATACGAACTTAACTTCGACATTTTACGATTTTCGTTTTGCGTATTTTTATTCATTAATGCCACCCTTTTTTAGTGATATTCCATTTCATTATATAACATTTTACATAAAACTTGAATGTCTTATTATATTTTTATTTATTCGTTTTAATCAAAGATTAAACATCATTAACTATTATATTTTTAAGCGTTTTATATTCATTTTTCGAATATTCGTTACCTCTACTGAATACTGATATTGACCTGTTAAATCAATCAGCGATAAAAACTTATTGTGTCCTGCGCCTGTATCTATAGATAATTCATTTTTATTTTTATAAATCTCGTCTTTCTTTAATCCATAGCGATTATTCGGTACATGACCATGAACTAAATATTTATTTTTAGGAATCTGACGATTAAGCGAATGTGAATAATGTCCAGTAGTATATTCTTTAATCTGCTTATTCAAAGGTTTATTGGTATCTATTCCTGCATGTGCAAAAATATAATTACCAATCACTTCAACAGCAGATAATTCACGTAAGAACGCATGCCAACGCTTAATCTTTTTATTTTTACTATTTAACCAGCGCATTTCATGGTTACCTGCTAAAGCAATCGCACCACGTCGTTTTAACCTTTTAACTAATTTTAATGTTCCAAATGAATCCGGTCCATTATTGACATAATCCCCCATAAGTACGAGCTGATCTTTTTTTGGATTATATTTTGCTCGTTTTAAAAGTATGGAAAGGGCTTTTCGATGTCCATGAATATCAGAAATCACAAGTAGTCTTTCTGACATGTAAATCTCTCCTTAAATGTAAATGCTTTATGTTGTAAGATTTGTTAAGCAACATTGTTATTACCCTCAATTTTTAATTTAATACATGAGAGCGTAACAAAATTTTTATTCAATCCTCTACTGATAATACTGTATATTCCATTATAATGTATCAACATTAACTAACTTTAAACAATTTATTAACGTAACCTCAAAATTCTTTCTTTAATATAAACAATAGAATAGAAAAAATTTATATATTTTGGGGAATTAATTTATGAATACAAAACAAATGATGATTTTTAAAAATTTTGTTGAATTGCAGAATGAAAATGCTGTTGCTGAAAAACTGGGGATAACGCAACCAACTGTAACATTTCATCTAAAAAATTTAAATAACGAACTTGGAATACCCTTATATTTTAAAAAAGGGAAATGTTTCAATTTAACAGATGCTGGAGACTTACTTTATCGTAATTCTAATAAAATGCTAAATTTAATTGATGAAACAACACATATGATTGAAGAATTCAAACAATCCAAACGTGGGACTTTACGCGTTGGAGCAAGTCATGCACCTATTTATAGTATTCTTCCTACCACTTTAAAAAAATATATGCATGATTATCCAAATATTGATATGAATTTAATTGTAGATACTGCTCCTATGATACTAAAGAAAATAAAAGATAGAGAGATTGATATCGGCGTTATTTCAGAAAAAGGATTCAATGAAAAAGAATTGAAAGTGAAACGTCTTCAAGAAAATCCACTTGTTATCGCAATGGATAAAAGACATCCTTTGGCTTCAAAAACAGATATTTCATTAGAAGATTTAAATGCGTATCGTTTCATTATTCATAGTAGTGGTTCAACACGAGAAAGTATTGATGATTGGCGAAAAAACAATTTTATTGATTTAAATGTTCATATGGAATCAAATAGTATTAGTAGTATATTAACCATTATTAAAGATTCTAATTATCTAAGTCTTGTAAGCCAAAGCACCTTATTCCATCATCCTAATATTATTGGTAAGTCATTAAAAGAAGGCCCACCTTCAAGCTATATCTCTATCGTTTACCGGGCAGATCATCATCTCACTTCTCTTATTCAAAACTTTATGACATTAATCTATTCTTTAAAAAATGAAAGTATTTAGACGTCAATGATATGCAAAGATCATTTATATAACCAAAGGAGTAGAAAACAATTCTTTTAGAATTCATTTTCTACTCCTTTTAATTATTTTATTAAATGTAAATTTCTTATAAATTTTATTAATAAATAACTATAAAAATGATAACATTTTTACATTATATTAATAAATTGCTATAAAAATTTGTCTGTTCCTAATATAATAAAATTAAGAGAACACCGTTTTCATCAATTTTGATATGAAGGAGGCTGAGTTGATGCTTATACTTTCTATTATTTTACTAGTAGTGGGTATCATACTCATCTCTATTAGTAGCTTCGTCGTATATAGACAAGATATTGATCTTAGAGAAAAAATATATTTACCTGGCGTTTTATTTGTACTCATTGGTGCAATTTGTCTTATCGGATATTTCGTAGCTTAAATTTATACATATCATAAAGAGAAGGATAACGAATTTTAAATGAATGTTATCCTTCTCTTTTTTATGCTCCTCCTCACTTCTTCTATAAAAAAACAACAATTTTAATAAAATGTTGCATTTTCCAACGTCTTAAATTTTTTAATGGTACACATATAATCAAACTCTTGTTAAATTATAAAATACGTTCTATTAACGTACATTGTCTAATAACGCTATTTTAACAATAAAAGGAGGTATTATATTGGCAAATCTATTATATAAACTTGGTACATTTATCGCTAAGCATAAATGGCTAAGTATTATTATATGGTTAGTCGTACTTGGTGTAGTGATTGCGCCTCTATTAGTTACTTCACCAAAATTTGATAGTGATATCAAAATGAATGGATTAAAATCCATTGATACGAATGATAAAATCAGTAAAGAATTTCATCAAGACAGTGAAAAAGCGTCCATGAAGATTGTCTTTCATTCAAATAAAGAGGATGGATTGAAAGATAAAACAACGAAAAAAGACATAGAGGATGCCTTAGATAATATTAAACAAGATGATGATTATATACAAAACATTTCTAATCCATATGAGTCGGGACAGGTCAATAGTGAAGGCGATACAGCTATTGCTAATATCAGCTATGTTGTCCCTCAAACAAGTATGCAAGATTCATCTAAAAAGATAGTAAATAAAGCACTTCAAGATATTAAAGATAATCACAACATTCAAATTGAAAAAACAACTGGTATGTCAATGGGCTCTGAACCTGGTGGTGTTTCTGAAATAGTAGGTATCGTAGTTGCTTTCATTATTTTACTTATCACATTTGGCTCTCTTATTGCAGCAGGTATGCCAATTATTAGTGCGATTCTTGGTTTAGCAACAAGTGTCGGTATGATTTCATTACTTACATTTATGTTTGACATTCCAAACTTCACATTAACACTAGCTGTAATGATTGGCTTAGCGGTAGGTATTGACTATTCTTTATTTATTCTATTTAGATATAAAGAAATTAAAAAATCAGGTACTGCCACGGTAGAAGCAATTGGTAAAGCAGTAGGTACTGCAGGTAGTGCTGTTATCTTTGCTGGTATTACAGTAATGATGGCAGTGTGTGGTTTATCACTAGTAGGCATTGATTTCTTAGCAATTATGGGATTTGCTTCAGCTATTAGTGTGTTATTCGCTGTTTTAGCAGCCTTAACATTACTTCCTGCATTAATTAGTATTTTCCATAAAAGTATTAAAATTAAAAATAAGCCTACTAAAAATAAAGACCCTAAACATCATCCATGGGCTAAATTCGTTGTAGGTAAACCTGTGCTTGCAACGATTATTAGTTTAGTGATTCTTATTCTAGCTATAATTCCAATCACAGGCATGCGTCTTGGTATTCCTGATGACAGTCTTAAACCAAACGATTCTTCTGAGCATAAAGCGTATCAACTGATTTCAGATAATTTTGGTGAAGGCTATAACGGACAAATTGTAATGTTAGTGAATACTAAAGATGGTGGAAGTAAAACATCAATTGAAAATGATTTAAGTAATATGCGTAGAGATATAGAAGATTTAGATAATGTAGATACAGTATCTAAAGCACAATTGAATGGTAATAATCACTATGCTATCTTTACGATTATTCCAAATGAAGGTCCAAACGCTAAATCTACCACAGATCTTGTATATGAATTGAGAGATTATCACAAAGATGCCGAAGATAAATATCATTATGACACTGAGATTTCTGGTCAAAGCGTCATTAATATCGATATGTCAGAAAAACTGAATGATGCTATCCCAGTATTCGCTAGCGTTATCGTTATACTAGCATTTATTTTACTTATGATTGTATTTAGATCTATCCTTGTGCCATTAAAAGCAGTACTTGGATTTGTCTTATCATTAATGGCAACCCTTGGATTTACAACCTTAGTCATGCAAGATGGTGTGATGAGTAGTCTATTTGGTGTAGACAATACAGGTCCATTACTTGCCTTTTTACCTGTTATTACAATCGGTTTATTATTCGGATTAGCCATTGACTATGAATTATTCTTAATGACACGTGTTCATGAAGAATACAGCAAAACTGGAGATAATGATCACTCTATTCGCGTAGGTATTAAAGAAAGTGGTCCAGTTATCGTTGCCGCTGCATTAATTATGTTCAGTGTGTTTATTGCCTTTATCTTCCAAGATGATACTGCAATTAAATCAATGGGTCTTTCTCTTGCATTTGGTGTATTATTTGATGCTTTTATTGTCAGAATGACATTAATTCCTGCTTTAACTAAATTATTCGGTAATGCATCTTGGTACTTACCGAAATGGTTAGGTGTTATATTACCTAAAATTGACGTTGAAGGTAAAGCATTAGAAGAACATCATGAATCTTCTACTTCTAATTACAAACATTCAGAGGCCCCTCGTTATAGAGAATTCGTTGATACACAAGATGTATCTTATCAACATCAAAATCGCAGCTATGCTACCCATTCTAATAATTATAATGCATATGATGATGTTGATTACGAAGCTTTATATACCGAAGAAGGTACACCTGAAACGGTTCATTCTAAGCGACAAGAACAGCATGACACTACAACTTATTTTGATAAAACCACACACCTATACAAAGATTTAACTGATAATAATACGGAGCAGGATGTATTATTTAAAGCATTGATGCTTTATGCCCGCGAACATAATCAACATGTTTACGATAAATATCAAACGAGTCATACAGACAATAGAAAAGATGATCAGGGAGGCGAAAGATATTGATGCTTAAATCACGCGTATCAAAATTTTTAGTACTATTAGCCACACTCACACTAGCCATAGTTTTAAGTGCCTGTGGGAATAGTCAATCCAACTCCTCTACACAAAGTAAAACCGAATTAGGAGACAAAACGATTGAAATCCCTTATATTGCAAGTGATAATTCAACTGCACGTTCACTTGTGATTGCGGAAGTATTAAAGAAAGCTGGTTATGATGTTACAACTACACCTGTGCCAGCAAGTGGACCATTATATGCAACAGTGTCTGCAAGTGATGATGCATTTCATGCTTCAGGTATTTTTCCAGAAACAGATAAAAGATATTATGATAAATTTAAAGATACACTTACTTTATATGATGACAAACATTTAATTGATCATGTTAATGTTGGATTAGCAGTACCTAAATATGTTCAGAACATTGATTCAATTAAAGATTTAAAAGATGATAAAGATTTTGGTAAATCTGTAGATTGGACAATTCAAGGTACTGATAACAGAAATGGTGTTATGCAACAAACGAATGATGAATTAGATAGAGACGATTTGAGTAAATATAGCCTAGATAAAAGTTCCGATCAGGAACAATTCAAAAAAATTCAAAAAGCATATCAACAACAACAACCTATTCTTTTCACATCAATGGAACCAAATTGGTTCTCGAAAGAATTAGATGTCAAAATGCTTAAAGATCCAGACAAAATTTATGGAAATAATAAGCAACATATTGATTTAGTATTCAATCATAATTTTAAAGAAAAACATCCAGCGGCATATGACATTGCAACACGTATTGCAAAAGATTGGGACCAAAAAGATGAGGAACGTTTAGCTAAAAACATCTTTGTTAAAAGTAAAAACCCTGAACAAGTAGCAAAAGATTATGTAGACAATCATGATCACAAAGTTGATGATTGGTTAAACGATATCGACACTAAATAAATATTAAATTGACACTTTATTTGACAATTAAGTGTGGCGAAGAACATTAACTATTCTATCGTCACACTTTTTTATTATCATATTAAAGATGTATATTTGGAATTATTCTAAAGTTTATGATACTTTACTTTTAATAAGTCAAACTTCGACCTAGAAAAAAATTAATAGGAGCATTTTCGAATTATGCCTACTGCCAATCAAAAGCGTATGATCAAACATATAAACGCAACTGTATTTAAATTATTAAAAGATTATCATTTTGACGAAATAACAATTCAAAAAATTTGTGATATCGCAGAAATTAATCGTAGTACATTTTATCGTTATTTCCAAGATAAATATGACCTTCTATTCTCTTTACCTGACTATATCGCAACTGAATTTCATCATGAAGATACTCGACCTTTTCTTTCTACAGAAGAATCCTTTCAACAATTCATCTATTTTATCGGAGAACATAAGAAAGTATTTAAACATTTACTGACCTCTTCTCGTCAAGCGGATGTCTTTCGTAATCTAACGCATGTAAGTCGTGAATTAATGTTAGATAGCGTAAAAAGTCAAAATGATCCACTTGCTTTAAAAATTAAACACAGTCATCATCCTGAAATTATTGCAGATTTTTATAGTAGCGGCATGATAGAGGTCTTAAGACGTTGGGTAGAAAATGATTACAATTATAGTGTAGATGAGATTTTTGCTACATTGCATGACATTTTAGATATATCTTTAAACTGTAAATAGTCTAATAATGCTTTGACGTCACACCCTACTTGAGAAGTAAATTATGAGTTTTGTCCTGTCATAATACGTGCATCTATTTCTACATAAGTTATCAATGGAATACCTCTAGCCAAGTAGGTTGCGCCACGTTGTTTAATTTCATTTTGTAAATGGAAAGGAAAGGGATAGTGTCATCTCTATGTATCCTCGATCTAGAAAGTGTCTTAATTGGAAGACGTCTTATGAAATTTTAAATTATAAGTTGCTGCACTTAATTTGATAACTCAAATTATAAAAAAATGAGCATCCAAACTCATTTTGAATTTGAATGCTTTTGATACCACAATGTCATCGTATTACATTTTTTCTACGTGGTAAAAGTAAAGCCACTATAAGAGCGATAATACCAATGACTGCAATAATTATAAATTGTAATGTGAAATTAGATAATGGTTGAATAAGAATCATCAATAATGGCGCAATGGCTGTTCCTAAAAACAGAATAAAGGTATTAACAGATAAGAAGAAACCTTGATTTCGATTGACAACCATACCTACTTTTGAAATAGTAGATGGAATTGCAAACGCAATACCTCCTACAAATAATACACTCCATATCACTAATAAAATAACATTTGTAGTGAAGCCCATTAAAATAAGAGAAACGATACTGACAATTAATGCGCCTACGATAACATGTTTAACTCCTGTACGATCACTAATACGTCCTGCTAATAATGAAAGTAACATCCCAATAATACCAAAGAGTTTAGCATTAATGGCTGTTGCTTCCGAGCCACCCACAATATCAGAAGTAATATAATGATTAAAGATTGTATACATACTAATAAACATGGTAAGTAAAGATAAAGAAATAAGATAACATAATATGACTATTTTATTATCTTTAAAATCTTTAAAGTTTTTAAAGAAACCTACTAGTTTGAGTTGAGGATTTTTCACTGGACTTTCTGGAATATATTTATATATAAGTACTGCTATGAAGATGTAAAGTAACGTTAATATAAAATAAACCATATGCCAATTAGAATAACGTACTACAATTTCACTCAAGTTTTGGCCAATGACACCAGATAACATAAAACTTGTACTAATAAAACTAATCGCAGTCACACGTTTCACTGGTGAATACGTTTCAGTGACATAAGTAATAGATACAGGTGAAAAAGCTGCCGCGCATATACCTTGAATTGCACGAAGAATAATAAGTAGTGTGAACGAATGAATGAAGCCTATAAGTAAACATATGATGACGAGTCCAATAAGTCCAAATAAAATCGTACGAATACGTCCAAATTTTTCAGAAATTGTACCATAAAATAGACAACTTAGTGAATACGTAATTGAAAAGATCACACCATTTAGAGAGGCAACAGCATTTGAAATGCCAAAATCTTTTGCGAATACAGAAGTAAGGGGTAAAGCAGTATATAAACTTGCCATAACAATAATACCCGAAATAAAGAAAATTGTAGTCATTCGATTATAATTCATCGATGTTTCCATAATACAACTCCTTTCATAGATTTTGTCACAACAGTATTATTATGACACGTTCAATATAGTTTCTAAAGTGTACTGATTAACACTTTCTTATAAAAAGATAATTATCTAACGCTTTTTATTGACTTTACTTACCAATAATCATATAATTTCTAGTATAAAAATTATACTTATTTTATAATAAAATAATTTAACTAAAAAAGGAGTACTTATTAATGATCTTACGTTATGCTGCAAATTTAAAACTTGCAAAAGAATTATATGATTCATCAAAACCAAAATTACAAGGTAGCCAAGAAATGATTGATACATTTAAAAATGTATTTGGTTTACCAGAAAAATCAGTTAAATTAGCAGGTACAGTAGAAGCTACTGCTGCTGCATTATTTGCTGCAAGTTTCTTAAACAAAAATATTTCTCGTTTAGGTTCTATTGCAACATTTGGTGTATTAGGCGTTGCAGCTTACAAACACTTTGAAGCTGGTCACGGTAAAGAAGGCGCACAACACGCTTTAGATTTACTTGGCTTAGCTGCTTTAAGTTTTGCTGATACATTCGGTAAAAACTAATTCAATAACTATATAAATAAAAACGTTCAGCGTGAATGCATTACACATTTATGCTGAACGTTTTTATTTAACTTTTTTTAACGTGACTTTTATACTTAGTTTAACTAAAAAATATAATATAAAGGAGCGTTTAGATAATGATATTACGTTATGCTACCAATTTAAAACTCGCTAAAGATTTGTATGCCGCTTCAAAACGTAAACTTACTGGTAACCCTTATACTAAACAACTATTTACACAAGATTTTAAATTATCGGAACGTGCAATGAAATTAGCAGGTGTGATTGAGTTCATTGCATCGGGTTTGTTTGCCACAAGTGTCTTGCATAAAAATATCTCTCGCTTAGGATCACTTGTCACGTTTAGTGTATTAAGCGTTGCAGTATATAAACGCCTTGAGGCAGGTCATGGTAAGGTTGGCGCACAACATGCTTTAGATTTATTAGGTTTAGCTGCACTTAGTCTTATCGATACATTTTCTAAGAAATAATAAAGCGCACATGGGACAACGAATACGATAAGAATGCTGTCCCATTCCTTTTAGTTGTATTTATTTAAAATACTTTTAGAGATGTGACATAATGATATATCTTCAGGATGTTTATCTAATCTATCTTGATGTTCGTCTGCACTTTTAACATAATTTTCTAAAGGACGTACTTCCACAACGATTTTATCTCTATCTGAACGTTGTTGAATGAATTGTTGTGCTTCTTTAAGATGGTTCTCATTTTCACTATAAACACCTGTACGATATTTAGGTCCTTTATCTACGCCTTGCTTATTCAGACTGTATGGGTCTATGATTTCAAATAAATAATGCATTAAATCATGAATTGAAGTGATGTCAGGATTAAAAACTGTTTTAACGCATTCTACATAGCCATCATATTCATCATCAAGTCGCTGCGTCGTTCCATTCGCACGTCCTGCTTCAGTAGCTATAACGCCTGGCAATGTTTTAATAAATGCTTGTACACCCCACAAACACCCTCCAGCTAGATATACTGTTTCCAATGTATCACTCCTATTTTTATAATTCTTTTACTAAATTATACCAAGCTACATTTGCATGATTAGAATCTGATAATCCTTTATTAATATATCCATGTGATTCATAAAAATTTACTAAAGTATCGCGACAAGTGAGAGTGACTCCGAAACGTACATGTTGCCTTGCTATATTCTCAAAATCATTTAACAGTTGTCCTGCAATGCCTTGATGTTGAAAATCTTTCGCTACAACTAAACCGAGTACACTTAAATAACCACCCATATTGGGGTTAGGTCTAATCGATGCAAATAAATCATCTGTAATACACTTATTCGAAATAGCTGGACCATTAATATAGCCAACGATTTGATTGTTTTCTTCTGCAACAATAAACGTATCCGGAATGATTTCAATACGCTGTTTTAAAGCTTGAGTTGTTGCTGCTTCTTCTTTAGTAAACCCTTCATTTTCTAATTGAATTAAACTTTCTAAATCACCTGCCACTACATTTCGAAAAATCATGTTCTACACCCTTTCAATATCATCGTATAGTTTTATTTAATAGCGATTTATCCTATCAACTTTTAAGTGTATGACAAAACTGTCATATAGATGATAGGGAATATTAAGGTTGTTTTTTTATGAATATGTTAGTTTATAAATGTACATAGTTATGATTATTTTTGAAAAAATAAAATCATTATCTTTATGTATATAGAATGATCATTACTAAGAACTAACTATCTTTGAGTATACATCATTTTAAATAGATATTTGGTACAACACTTATAGCATCTTCATTTATTTTTTCTCGAGGTCATGCATTTACATCCTAGCAGAATATTGATTAACAATATAATGATCACATACCTCATCAGCCTATTGCTTCAGAGAACGATACTAATTAATCATGACCAAAACGATTGACTCATTACACCTAGAAATGATTACAACATAAATCAGGGTATTAACTATAACATGAATCACATTCCCGTCATCCGTTAGAATCAACACACATGTTTTTATCATGTTTCAGCCCAACAGTGAAATCTATCTGAAAACAAGTATCGGTTTCAATAGTCTTGTAGAGGAAAATGGATGAAGTAAAGACACCCTAGAAAATAATGACAACGATTTTAATAGTTATGTTGAAAAACAGAACTTAATGAAACAGCGAACAACGACGATTCAACTCCATGATACTAAATTAAATGCTATTCAAACAACACGTTACTCTGACAACGCGACTTATGTATCGAATCACACATCAATGAACCACCGCATTATTTAAAAACAGAACCTACACTTAGTTATCATCATTCACAATCCTTAAATAACGTTACATATTCTTTAGTAACACCCCTTACTAAAAAATATGACACTAATACTTCAAAATATAATGATTTTAGCATATTCACTCTTATACTAGCCTTAGAAGTATTAGCTTTAGACGCGTTATTCCTAAAAACATTAACTGTATTTTTCTAAGTATCTGTTACTAATACTGTAACAACATTTCTTTCATGCATTATAAAAGAGCTATTGTCCAGTTTTCTAAGTTCTGGCAATAGCTCTATTTGTTTATAAAAACGTTCAAATTATGTCTTCTATTACACAATACGTTTACGAATAGCTCCCGAGATAAAGTCAACAATGGCTACCATAATCACTAAGCCGATTAAGATAATCCCTACTCGATCCCATGAACGTGTTTGAAGTGCAAAGATAAGTGGTGTACCAATACCACCAGCACCGATTAAACCTAAAATAGATGCTGAACGTAAGTTTAATTCAAAACGATATAAAATAAGGGATAAGAATGAAGGTAAAATTTGAGGAATAACCGCAAAGACAAGTGTTTTAGTTTTATTCGCACCACTTGCTTTTAAAGCCTCTGCTGATGAGAAGTCTAAACTTTCAATATCCTCTATAAATAATTTACCTAACATCCCTACTGAGTGAATCCCTAACGCAAGTACCCCTGAAAATGAACCAGGACCTACTGCTTTTATGAAAATTAACGCCATAACAATTTCAGGGAATACACGAATCACACTAAGAATGAATTTAGTAATCCCTGTGACTGGTCGAACTTTTACTAAGTTACGTGCACCTAAAAATGCGAATGGTATGCAAATCACTGCTGCGATAAATGTACCAATAACAGCAATGGCAAACGTTTCAAGTAAACCACGAAGTAAGTCTTCTCCAGCTGGAATATAAACGTAACCCCAATCGGGGTGGAATAATCCATTAAAAATAGATTTAAGAATTTCAATTGATTTAGATTTTAATTCTAAAGCAGGCATACCTGCAAAACCCCAAACAATGATAGCTAAAACAACAATGGCAATAAGCCAATGTTTAATCATTCTTTGTTTGTGTTCCTTTGATCTCACTGGATATTTCTTTTCTAACTGATGCTGTTCTTGTGTCATGCGAGTTTTTCCCTCACTTTCGAGCTGACATAGTCAATAATGACAACAATGACTAAAGTGAACAGAATAATCATCGCTGTTTTTGGATATTGGAATAATCCTAAAGTTGAGTCGTAGAATAAACCGATACCACCAGCACCTACTAATCCAAGAACTGCTGAGGCACGAATATTAATCTCAAATGCAAATAATACATAGGATAAAAATGTAGACATTGTTTGTGGAACTACTCCAAACATAATCCATTTTGTTTTATTTGCACCTACTGCCGTCATCGCTTCCATTGGACCTGGATCAATTGTTTCAAGCGATTCATAGAACAATTTCGCAATAACACATATTGTTAAAATAAATAATGCCAATACCCCTGGAATTTGTCCGATACCAAAAACTGCAACAAAGACAGCAGCTAATAATAAATCAGGAATGGTACGTACAATATTTAAAATAAAACGTGATGGAATCGTAATCCACTTTGTTTTTACAATATTACTTGCACAGAGCAATGCAACCGGAATTGATACGATGGATCCTAAGAATGTCCCTACAATCGCCATGCGAATTGTGTCTAACATAGGTTTTGTAATGGTATTTAAGTAACTCCAATCTGGTGGGACCATTTGCCCAAAGAAAGAACCGATTTGTGGAATCCCTACCATTAAGTCACTAAAGCTAAAGCCCGTATATAAAAAACTCCACACTACGAGCGCAATCACTAAAAATAGAGTTAAACTAGTTTTGAAAGAGAATTTTTTATTTAAATATTGATCATATTTACTTGTAGTAGGTGTTGCCATATTACTCCACCCCTAGCTTCTCATCGTCATTAAGTTTACGGCCATAAATTTCGTTAAATACATCTTCATTCGCTTCACTTGCCGGCCCATCATAAACCAGTTCTCCTGCACGTAAACCAATAATCCGTGTTCCATATTCTAATGCTAAATCAACAAAGTGTAGGTTAATTAAAATGGTAATACCTAATTCTTCATTGATTTTTTTCAAGTCATCCATAACTTGTTTAGTAGTGAGCGGGTCTAAAGATGCAACAGGCTCATCTGCTAAAATAATCGCTGGCTCTTGCGCTAAGGCACGTGCAATTGAAATACGTTGCTGTTGACCTCCAGACAGTTCATCTGAACGTTGGTCATATTTATCCAAAATATTCACACGTTCTAACGCATCCATTGCTTTAATTTTGTCTTCTTTTGGAAATAATCCTAATATCATTTTCCAAGTTGGATGATAACCGACACGACCACTTAATACATTTCTCAACACAGTAGATCGTTTGACTAAATTAAAATGTTGGAAAATCATTCCTATATTACGACGCATCATTAATAATTCTTTACCTTTCGCTTTCGTAATCGATTTACCTTCAATTGTAATATCTCCCGAAGTAATATCATGTAGACGATTAACAGATCGTAATAATGTAGATTTCCCCGCACCTGATAAACCTACGATAACAGCAAAGTCACCTTTTTCAATGTTTAAATTGATATCTTTTAACCCCACATGACCATTAGGATAAATCTTGCTCACATTTTTAAACTCTATCTGACTCATGTATGTTTACACCCTTCTTTTTAATACAGAGAAAGAGGTCGGGACAAGATCATAAGAAATGATATATGCATTTCTTATATGACTCAATTGTCCTAGCCTCTTCTCTTTATCACTTATTTAGTTCTATCTATGTGAAAATTATTTCATATCTTGAACTTCTTTTTCATATTTTCTTACGATATCGAAGTCTGAGTCTTTAGCATCTGTATAGCCTTCGTGAGAGTATACTTCACTAATAATTTTATGTCCTTCTTTTGTTTTAGAGATATCTTTAAATGCTTTTTTAAGTTTATCTTGGAAGTCTTTGTTCATATCAGGACGAACTGAAATCGTATCGTTAGGAATTGGTTTTGTTAGTTTAAGAATTTTAGTATCTTTAAATACGTTGGGTTGATCTTTTTTAACAATGTTACGTGCATCTTGGAATACAGCTGCAGCGTCAACATCGCCATTTAATAATGAAATCACAGCTTGGTCATGACCTTTCATGTTTACGATTTTCATATCTTTAGTAGCGTCAATACCAGTATCTTTTTTAATTGTTGCAATTGGGAATGTGTAACCTGCTGTTGAAGTTACATCTTGTAATGCGATTTTTTTACCTTTTAAATCTTTTAAGCTATTAATACCTGAATTTTTTTTAACTAAGATTTCTGATTTATAATCTTTTACAAGTTTTTTATTACTAGAACCATCTTCATTCACACCATAACGTTGTGCTTGTAATAATAAATCAGCTGCTTTTTGATCATGTGCTAACGTGTAAGCAGTTGGTGGTAAGAAACCAACATCTACTTTTTTAGATTTCATTGCTTCAACAATTGTATTGTAATTTGTTGATACAGACACTTTTACTGGAATACCTAATTTCTTAGATAATAATTTTTCAAGCGGTTTTGCTTTTGCTTCAAGTGTATCTGCATTTTGTGATGGTACGAATTGTACAGTTAATTCTTTAGGTGTGTAGCCATCTTTACTTGAACTTGATCCACCATCCGAATTACTACTTTTATTATTGTCTAACGAGCTATTATTTCCACATGCTGCTGCAAAAATAATAACTGATAGCGCTAATACTAAAAGGTACTTAAATTGCTTCATAACATATTGCCCCCGTTCGCTATGTATACATTCATGTAATTTGTCAACGCATTTCATTTGACAATACTAAGAGTAGCACAATATTAACCAAAATAATATTTATTATGTGTGAATTTTTTATAGAATTGTTTTATACTGTTAAAGAATTGTAAAATTTATTTAAACATTCTCTAAATAATCTATTATCAACTTATTTTTTTATTATACTTTTTCTATAAATCATTTAAAAATATATTTGGGAGATAAAAATATGAAATGGATAAAAGTATTAAGTAGTACTATTTTAGCTTCAGCAATTACATTATCTGCAACGCCAATCAGTCATGCTACACCAAATCAAACTACCACTCAAACTGTCGCTTTTGACGCTTCACACGGCCAAACGGCAGGAGCTGCTGATTGGGTCATTGATGGTGGCTTTTCCGATTATGCTGATTCAATGCGTCAACAAGGCTATACTGTGAAACAAATCGATGGAGAATCTAATATTACACCTAATACACTACGCGGCATCAATATTCTCGTTCTTCCAGAAGCCAATATTCCTTTTAAAAAGAGAGAACAACAAGCTATGCTTAATTTTGTTGAAAAAGGTGGCAATATCATCTTTATCTCTGATCATTATAATGCAGACAGAAACTTAAATCGTTTCGATTCTTCAGAAGTGATGAATGGTTATCGTCGTGGTGCATATCAAGATATCACCAAAGATTTAACAAATGAGGAAAAACATTCTAAAGCTATGCGCAATGTTAAAAGTTCAGATTGGCTTTCTGAACACTTCGGCGTACGTTTCCGTTACAACGCTTTAGGTGATTTAAATACTCAAAATATTGTGTCATCTAGTGACAGCTTTGGTATTACTGAAGGTGTACATTCTGTATCAATGCATGCTGGTTCAACTCTTGCAATTACAGATCCTACAAAAGCAAAAGGTATTATTTTCTTACCAGAACATTTATCTCAAAAACAACGTTGGTCTCATGCAGTCGATCAAGGTATTTACAATGGCGGTGGTATAGCAGAGGGTCCTTATGTCGCTATCTCAAAAGTAGGTAAAGGAAAAGCAGCCTTCATTGGAGATTCATCATTAGTCGAAGATAGTACACCTAAATATGTACGTGAAGATAATGGAAGAACTAAGAAAACGTATGATGGATTTAAAGAACAAGATAATAGTAAATTACTTGAAAATATTACAACTTGGTTTGGAAAACAAGATAATACACCGAATTTAAAAGAAACAGGTATTAAGTTAGATCAACCTACGCCACTTCTTAATTTCGAACAACCACAACATTCAACTGAACCTGAAAAAGAACCGTGGTCACAACCACCTTCTGGATATAAATGGTACGATCGTTCAACATTTAAACTAGGTAGTTATGGCAGTACATCATCACAACTAAATAGTAATCATAAAAATCATGGTAGCCATAATGGTAATAACAAAGCGAATAGTACAAAAGACAATACGACTGAAAATAATCATTCACAAGAGGATACAAATACATCACAGTCTTCCCAAGATACAACTACTTCTAATTCAATGATATCTAGCAATAATGTTCAATTCCATTTACCAGATAATGTATCAGTAAATCAACCATTTAATATTCAAGTTGAATTAACAAACATGGCTAAAAATACAACTATTGATCATTTAAAATTAGGTGTTTATCAAGATGGTGGTAGACAGCTTGCACGTTTTTCTCAAGATGGGCAAAATTATGATACGGTAGGCTATAGTCAAGAACAAAGTGTAACCACTGATGACCAAGGTAACGCAACGTTAACTTTTACAGCTAAAACATCTGAATCTATTTCAGGTGCGAATATTCGTTTAAAACAAGGTAGTAAAACGCTTGCTACAGGTTCAATTCAATAATTTATAATAGTAATACAACACATAAGAGATAATAAAGGTATGTGGCGTTCAATAAACTACTTCCCTTTTTTATCTCTTTATTTATGAAAGGAAATGACCTATGACACAACTCTCTTTTTATATCGTAAGTGATATACATGGCTATATTTTTCCCACTGACTTTTCAAAAAGAAACCAAAATCTTCCTATGGGACTATTAAAAGTAAATCAACTGATCGAACAAGAACGTCAACACGATGACTATAGTTTTAAAATTGATAATGGTGATTTTTTACAAGGTTCTCCTTTATGCCATTACCTAGCAACTGAAGAACAATCAAGTCAACCTCTTACTGATATTTATAATCGTCTTAATTTTGACTTTGGTACATTAGGTAATCATGAATTTAATTATGGATTACCTTATTTACAAAATACTTTAAACCATCTTCATCACCCTATCTTGTGTGCAAATATTTTTGATCACAATAACGCACCTTTGACTGGTCAAGGCGTAAATTATTTTAAACGTGGCGATATAACTATTGGCGTCATTGGATTAACAACACAATTCATTCCAAATTGGGAACAACCTGCCCATATTAAAGGATTAACGTTCAACAGTGCAGTTGAAACATTAAAATGTATTTTACCAGACGTTCGTAAAAAATCAGATGTTGTCGTTGTGTCTTATCATGGCGGTTTTGAAAGAAGTCTTGATACTGATATACCTACTGAAGAATTAACTGGAGAAAATGAAGGATCTGATATACTAGAACGTTTCCATAAAGATATTGACGTGCTTATAACAGGACACCAACATCGTGATATTGCAATGATAAAAAATGACACCGCCATTATCCAACCAGGTACACGAGGTACAGAATTTGGTAAGGTGACATTAACATTAGATCATGAACATCGAATTACAGATAAACAGAGCACTCTTGTATCTGTGCCTTCTCATCTTTCATTAACATTATCTAACAACGATCATTCACTTTTAAATGAACTTGAAGATTGGCTTGATACGGACATTACAACATTATCAGAACCAATGCTAGTCACTCATCAGTTCGAAGCTCGAACACACCCTCATTCACTTATTAATCTGATAAATTATATTTTGTTAGAAAAAAGTGGTGCAGATATAGCAAGCACTGCGCTATTTGATTCAGCTAAAGGCTTTAATCAACAAGTCACAATGCGAGATATCATTAATAACTATCCTTTTCCTAATACATTCCAAGTTTTAGAACTTAATGGCAAAGGAATTAAAGCTGCTTTAGAAAAATCAGCAAGTTATTTTAGTGTAAATGACAATAATGAAATCACGGTCAGTGACACATTTTTATCTCCAAAACCTCAACATTTTAATTATGATATGTATGGAGGAATCTCTTATACCATTCATGCTGGTGCACCTGTAGGACAACGTGTTTCAGATATTAAAGTCGGCGCTTCACCTTTAGAAGACACAAAAACGTATACCATATGTGTGAACAACTATCGTGCAGTTGGAGGCGGAGATTATAAAATGTTTGCAGAAGCGCCAGTCGTTAAAGATATTCAAGAGGAAGGCGCACAAGTATTAATTGATTATATGACGCAACACGACGTATCTTATATTCCTCAAGTTGTCAATTTTAAGGTAATTATTTAACATTCATTTTACATTTTATAAAAAAGCGTTCTAAATTGAGTGAATTCAATTTAGAACGCTTTTGATTAATAATCAAATGTAACATACTTTTTTTCATAAAAATGATTAATTGTATTAATTATAATTCCTAAGATAATAATCCCGCCTGATACAAATGTAATCGTAAGATATGGGAATCCCATTGATAATAGTATTGATCCCACAATGGCACCTAAAAAGTTAGCAATATTAAAGACTGAAGCTGCAAGTGTACTTGCAAGTAATGGTGCCTCATGTGCACTTAAAATCACTTTACTATTTAATAGAGGCGTTGTACCGAAAGTGCCGAAACCAAATAAGAAACAAATAATAATTGCTAAAATCGCACTATGCACTGCTGTTACAAATAAAACAATCGTTATAAACAATAACACAAAGGTATAGAACAAGTACTGGGTAAGTTTATGTTCTGGTACATTACCTGTAAGCAAGTTACCAACCACACCGCCAAGGCCAAACATAAATAAACATACAGTTAAACCAACAATTCCAAATGGTGCATATTTATGAATCATTGGCTCCATAAACGTATAAGTTGTGAATACGCCTGAATAACCAAAGACAATAATTGCCATTACAATTAAGATATGTGGATTTTTAAATAGTTTTAATTCTTTTTTCACACTCGCTTCTGTACTCAAAGCGACATGAGGTACAAACTTCATCATTCCTAACATAGTAATGACAGCTAACAAAATCATGACGCCAAAGACAAAGCGCCAATTCGCAAATCCACCTAAAAATGAACCGAATGGCACGCCAATCATCACTGCAATTGTTAATCCAGCTTGAACTAGAGCAATCGCTTGTGGTTTTTTACCCTGTGGCGCAACGGCTGCCGCCACACTCATACATACGCCAAAGAACGGTGCGTGCATAGAGGCTGACAATAATCGAGATAACAGTAGTATTGGAAAATTCGGTGCTAACATCCCTATTATATTACTTATAATAAAAATGGCCATCAATACTGGGAGTAAACGTTGTGCGCGTACTTTTAAAGTAAATATACGCATTAACGGACCGATTAATGCGACACTAATAGCATACACACTAATAAGTAACCCTGCACTCGAAATAGATACTTTCATATCTCCTGCAATTTGAGTCAATAATCCTGTAACAACATATTCTGCCATTCCAACTGTAAATGTACCTAACATAAATATGAAGAACATCATTCTGTTATCTTTCATTATTGTTTCCTCCTTTTTCTCTCTAAAAATCATATGAAAGATATACTACACAAAATCACATTCTCTGTGAAGAGGTTTTTTTAAATTTTTTATTTCTCAAAAATATAGTAATGACAAGTTTTCATATTTTTTCATTATGTTAAAATTAAGACAACTTCAAAAGACTTAACTAACGTTTTATATAACCTAATTTCTATTAATATATGTATTTATATTCAATGTACTGAATATTGTATTTTATAAAATATTTTTCCTCGGTTGACGATGAATTAACATTAATGCCACAACAACGCATAAACCTCCTAAAATTAAATGAAGCGTTAAGGGCTCTCTTAACCCTATAATTGAAAATAGTGTCGAAAATAGTGGTACTAAAAATAAGAAACTACTCGCCGTAGTTGCCCCTCGTTGGCTTAAGCTATAAAACCATAATCCAAATGAACCTACAGAAGCTGGAATAATAAGCCAAAAGAACCATATCCATCCCCAATGATTAAGAGAACTAAATGTATAATGTTCTTTTAAAACGAGACTCATTATCAGCATAAACATACCACCGAATAATAGTTGCCATCCTGTTAAAACCCAGGGCCCTTTATCAAACACTACCTTTTTTGTCACTATTGTATTGATTGACCAACATAATGAACCAGCTAGTGCAAAAAGCGTTCCCCATCCAAATAATGTTTCATCTAATCCGAGACATAATCCTACTCCAAACACACCAAGTATAAGTGAAGTAATTTTAATTTTTGTTAACCTTTCATCTAAAATAAAATGGGCTAAAAAGGCCAGCCATAGCGGGTTCGTAAATAATAGAATAGATGATATAGAAGAAGACACGCCAAATGCCATTGCAAAATTTAATAATCCCATCGTCCCTGCTGTTTGTAAAAATCCAATAACGAACACTAATATAAATCCTTTATAACTATTCCCTTTACTTGTGGGTAGAATGCCCCTTTCCCCATTTCTCATAAATGTAAGGATTAACATCATACATCCTGCGATAACAAATCGCCATCCACCAAGAAGCATAGGTGGAACATGTTCATTTGAAATTAAATATTTGCCAGTTGGAAAAGATGATCCCATAAAAATAGTCGTAAAAAGAATGGACATATAAAATGTTATTGAAGTATTTAAATGTTTTTTCACTGCTGTTGTCTCCCTATTTTTAATTAAAGATAATTGAGATATATTTTGTCTTTAAATACAATTATATAGGAACTACTTTATTTTTTAAATATAATATAAAAATATTATATAATAAGTTTGATAGGAGGCTTATATATGAAATTATCTACCGGTTGGGAACAAGCCATATATGTCTTATTAATTTTAAACCAACTCCCTCGTCAGTCAGTAATGACATCTACCGCTTTAAGCAAGCGACTTAAAGTTTCTGATTCTTACTTAAAAAAAATAGTAAAAGCATTAGTAAAAGAAAATTTGGTATATTCAACAACTGGTAAAAATGGAGGATTTACACTTAGAAAAAAACTCAAAGATATTACTTTTTACGATGTCTTTTTAGCTATTGAAGGTCGTGGCAATATCTTCTCAAGTCAACATTTACTTACCAACTTTTTAGGAGAAAAAGAAGGACACAAAGCACAACAATGTAACATCAGTATATCTTTAAATCATATTGAACATACATTGATTTCTACACTTTCTAATATAAATTTAGACGATATATATCAAGATATTATCAAGCTTTATAATCTTGAAGACATTACACAGTGGATAAGATTAAATAGTAAGACGCTTTAGACATCCGGATGTCTAACATCAGACAATCGTTAGTCTTACCCATAATTTACTTTAAATACATTTTGACAAATATATTTGTCAAAATGACTATAATAATTTACACTAATTGTGAGGAGATGATGATGATTGCGAAATCGATTGAAAGAATTACGAGCGAGAGAAGGTTATAATCAAACGCAACTTGCTAAAAAAGCAGGCATCTCACGTCAAACTGTATCTCTCATTGAAAGAAATGACTTTACACCTTCTATTTTAACTGCTATGAAAATAGCTCGTATTTTTAATGAACCTGTTGAATCTATCTTTATGATTGAGGAGGAAGATTTATGAAAATAGGTCGTTTTATAATCACTTTGTTAATGGGTGGACTGGTTGGAGGATGTATAGCTCTATTCATTAACTACAACCATACTTTTCACTTCTTTGGAAATTATCATTATGCTACACATTCGAATGTCATTTTAATCTCATTAATCTGTGTGGCGCTTATTCTAGTCTTAAGTATGTATTTAATTATTATTCAAAAAAAGGCCGTTCATTACAAACGTTTATCCGAAACACATATTGATGAAGATGAGGCAGATTCATATGATAAGAAAGCTAATTTAGCATATATGCAAAATTCATTTATTTATTATCTAGAATTAACAATTAGCTTTATTGCTCTTTTTATCATTGTCTTAGGAAATGGAAATTCTAGTGCTAGCAGTTGGGCATTACTTCCTTTTATGACAACGATTATTTCCTCGGTAATTACAGGATTATTTTATCGTAAATTTGATTCTCGCTATCCCAAATTAGGAGAAAAAAATTATGCTGAGAAATTAATTAATATTTTAGATGAAGGAGAACGACATATTTACTTTAACTCCTTGTTCAAAACATTCTATATTAACCTATCTTTAATTATGATTGGTGCAATATTTTTAGGCTTTTATTCATTAGAAACTGGCCATTCCCAAACATTAGGGATCTTTATTTTAATCATTTTGTTTATTTATAATGGATTTAGTCATTTATTAAAAACATATAAATTTTATCATTCATAGTTTTCATTTCTATAAAGAAAGGATCATTAGATGACACATTTACTTCAAGTACAACAACTTAATAAATCGTATAAGAATTCAAATTTCGAATTAAATGATATTTCATTTACTTTAAATCCAGGTGAGGTCATTGGCTTAATTGGTAAAAATGGATCAGGTAAATCCACACTTATTAACACATTAGTGGGTAATCGATTTAAAGATTCAGGAGAGATTTCTTTTTTCAATCAAATTATTTCCGAAAAAGATAAAGATTATAAAGAGCACGTGGGTGTAGTTTTTGATGATTTACGTGTACCGAATAAATTGACAATAACAGAGATTGATAAAGTATTTTTAAATATTTTTAAACATTGGAATAGTGATCAATTTTTCAATCTTATTCAATCATTTGAATTACCTAAAAATAATCAAATTTCTACTTTTTCTAGAGGGATGCGCATGAAAGCAGCATTAGCCATCGCACTTTCTCATGAGACAAAATTATTAATCTTAGATGAAGCAACAGCTGGTATGGATGTTTCAGGACGAGAAGAAGTGTTAGAAATTCTCGAAGATTATGTATCAAAAGGGCATGGTATTTTACTTTCATCTCATATTTCAGAGGATATGGAACAACTTGCTACAACACTTATTTTTATGCGCGATGGTCATATTCTTTTACAAGAAGACAAACATATATTACTAACTGATTATGGCATTATCGAAACAGATGAAACTTCCCCTTTAGACTTACCTCAAGAGGTAATCATTGCTTCACGAATACGTCATGGTCAACGTCAAACGTTAGTCAAGCAACGTCAACACTTTGAACAAGCACGCCCGCTTCAAAGTATTGATGATGCTACAAAATTAATTATGCGAGGTGATAAATAATGAAAGGACTTATACTTAGTAGTTTTTATGCTTCTAAAAAATCGCTCATAACCTATTTAATTATTGGTATCGTATTAAGTATTGTGTTTGCATTTTTTAGTCCAATGATGTGTTGTTTCATGCTAATGGTCATGTTATTATCTCCCGTATCAGATAACTTAAAACGTGAAAAAGATTCTAAGTGGATGTACTATGTGTCTACCCTTCCTACACATAGACATACTTATGTAAAAGCATACTTTGCCTTTTATGGTTTACTCATTTTACTTGGTTTGATAATTGGCGCCATCATTTGTCTTATCGTGACTCAAGATATTATGGTTACATTATTTTCAGCATTCATAGGTATTGGGATGGCTTGTACGTATGCATTAATGTTTCCACTCACATTTAAATTTGGTCCTGAGAATTCAAATGTCATTATGCTTACTACAGCAGTTGTTGCTGTTGCATTATTTTTATCCATGTGGTTCTTTGCTGTTATGCCAATACTCATAAAAGCAGGTTCAATAAGTAAAATCGCTTCAAGCCCACTCGTTTTAGTAGCAACTGGTAGTTATGCATTGCTTGGTGTTATTATTTTTGTCATTTCTTATTTTTCATCACTATCTATTTTTAAGAAACAAGAACTATAATCACCAACGTGTGTTCATTGAAGAACACATGTTTGCTCTATTTTATATTTTGGATACATATTGATTAAGGAGGAGAAACTATGGATATTAAAGCAATTGAAGATTATTTAAATATTGAGTCTCAACGTTATCCTCAACCTACTTTAGATGCACTTAACTATTATATGGAACGCTTTATGCTAACCGTTCCTTTTGAAAATATTAGTGTTCAAAATAAAGAAAAGATTTCAGTTGATTTAGATTATTTATTTAATAAATTTATATATCAACATCGTGGTGGGTTTTGCTATGAAATGAATCACTTCTTCGGTAGCTACTTAGAAGCTAAAGGTTTTAAAGTGTTTCGAATGTCAGCAACCGTTCATCAGCCTAATGGCAACTACAGCCCTAAAGGCTCTCATTTATCACTAGTTGTTCTTATTAACAATGGTTACTATATTGCTGATGTGGGATTTGGCGATTTACCATTACAAGCACTCCCAATAACTTCAATTGAAGCGACACAAATTGTGTTTGAAAAGACAGGTCAATTTCGTGCCATTTTTGAAACCCCTACGACGTATCTTCTTCAAAAACTGGAAGAAACAATGTGGGTAACACGTTATAAAGCAGAGTTTATTTCTCGTGATATTCATGATTTTGATAAAATGATTAACTACAATACCTCACATCCTGAATCTATATTTGTAAAGCAACTCATGATTACAAAACCACAAAATTTTGGTCGAGCTACGATGTCTTATCATCACCTTACCCTTACTAAAAGATATAAAAAAGAGCAATTCGCTGTCACACGTGAAAATTATAAAGATTTTTTAAAAACCTATTTTAATCTTGACGTTACTATTCTTCCTTTAGAAAAGTGAATACATTTACTACTGTCGCGTAATAACAACAATGAGGTGAAAACTATGTCCGATATCGAAATTATTGGGCAACACAAAATAACTTAAAAAATATTTCAACTGAATTCCCTAAACATGCGATGACTGTAGTTACAGGCAGTGCTAGTTCAGGAAAAAGTTCACTTATTACCACAGCTTTTGAACAAAATGAAGATGCTATATTGATTAATCAAAAACCTGTACACGTATCAAATCGTTCTAATCTACTCACGTATTTGAATATTTTTGAAGGTGTGAGACTTTTTTTAGTAAACATAACTGGTCTTAAAAAAAGCATGTTCAGTACTGAAAAAATATTTATCTTTGATGAACCTACAACAGGACTTCATGAAGACGATTTGCCTATTCTCATTGAATGCTTTAATCATTTGATTGATGAAGGGAATACTGTCATTTTAATCGAACATAATTTAACGATGATGACAGAAGCAGATTGGTTTATTGACATTGGACCATTTGCTGGTGAACATGGAGGACAATTATTGTATGCTGGAGACCCTAAAGGGCTTCTAAATATTAATAATTCTGTTACAGCAAAACATTTAAGACGATATATTGAATAATCATGATTTAACCCCCGCATGTTCTCGAACACGCGGGGGTTAACATTTACCTACACACTATTATAATAATTTATGTTGCGTCAAGAGTTCTTCTACAAACGTACCTTCTATCTTTTTTAAAAACGTGTGTAATGCAACTTGTTGTATTTTATTTTGCTTGGCTATTGTTTTTAAGTCTTTACGATCATTAAGTTCATAGACTGCATCTAATAAGACACGAATATCAAATTCTGTCGCAATGACTTCTGGAACACCTCTATCTATGTCCAGTAATTGATAAACTGCTTCCATCGCTGTTCTTACAGAATATTCTGTAGTAAACACTGTATCTCTTTCTGTCTCTGCGAAGTTACCAATGAAGGCTAAGTTACGAGAGTGCTGAGGGACAACAAGTGGTCGATCGCCAATCGCTCTTGGCATGAAATATGAACAAATATAAGGCATATATACAGGAATCGTATTACAATGTTGTGTTGCGAGGCATTCTATTTGATCAATAGGTAATCCCATATGATATAACCATTCTTGACATATTTCATGACCACTACATTCAACAATCGGTTTATGGATATAATCGCCCTTCTCATCTGAATATAAAGCGTATACCCATACACTCACTTCATCTTTAGGTTGTTGTTTGAATTGTTGTTGACGATTCACAGTAAAACTCATTTGCCATTTAGAATCGTTCACTGTGATAATCCCACCTGTAACTGTTTTTCCAGCTAATGGATCCCGTTTACATAAACGTTCGATAGCTTCAATGACCGTCTTGTTATTTGTCGTTACCGTTGCTGAGACGAACCAACTTTTATCTGGTAAATCTTTATAAAACTTTTCAGGATTACCAAACTCAGGGCTTTGTTTGGCTAAGTTACGCCATAAGTTCCAACTTCCGCCAATATCTTTTGTAGGAGGTGCGGGTGTGTCATTATCACCATATGTTGAACTTTCTGTGATACTACCATTAGTAATAAATACGAGATCATCGGGTGTGAGCTGAATCGTTTCTTTTTTACCATTTCGTTTTAGTTCAATTGTTTTAGCAACTTTGTCTTTGGTAGTAACATCTACTTTAACGTCAAGCACTTGAACATTATATTCAAATTGCACACCATGGGACGTTAAGTATGCAACCATAGGGCGTACGAGTGATTCGTATTGATTGTATTTAGTAAATTTTAAAGCACTAAAATCAGCTAATCCTCCAATGTGATGCACAAATCTCATTAAATAACGACGCATTTCCATCGCAGAATGCCAAGGTTCAAATGCGAACATCGTTTTCCAATAAATCCAAAAGTTCGAATTCATGAAATCCTCTGACAAGACATCTGAAATTTTCACATCATTTAAATCTTCTTCTTTCATCATACATAATTGGAGTATTTCTTTCATGGCTTGTTTTGTTAAAGTAAAGTCTCCATCTGTAGGTAATCGTTGACCCCTTTCTTCAATAACACGACATCTTGAGTAGTTTGGATCTTCTTTATTTAACCAATAAAACTCATCTAAAACTGAAGCATCTTCAATTTCAAGTGATGGGATGGAGCGAAATAAATCCCATAAACACTCGAAATGGTTCTCCATTTCTCTGCCACCACGCATGACATAGCCTTTCATTGGAAGTTCAGTTCCATCCAAACTTCCACCAGATTTAGATAATTCTTCTAAAATGTGAATGTTTGACCCATCCATTTGCCCATCTCTAATTAAAAAACATGCAGCAGCTAAAGAAGCCAATCCAGAGCCAATTAAATAAGCAGACTTTTGTTCTACATGTTCAGGTTTCTTCGGACGTGCAAATGCTTCATAATTTCCATTACTATAGTACATATGATTCACTTCCCAATTTATATTTTTTAGTTATCTATGAAAAGTAGTAAACTATAAGTAAATGCTTTAGAAATTAATCTACCCTTCGCTTATATTATAATCATTTTATAAAATATTATTGTGAGTCAGTTAAGTGAAAATGTAACTTAAGTGACATTTTTGATAAAATGTCCTAAATGAGAGGTGAACAACATGAATAATCAAGATTTACGTGTACAACGAACAAAAAAAGCACTCATTACTACATTCTCAGATTTGCTTGAAACGAAATCTTTTGACAATATCACGATTCAAGATTTATGCGAAAAAGCAAATGTACGTCGTTCTACATTTTACCGTCATTTCAATGATAAGTATGATTTACTTAATCATATTGTTGGTACATTAATTGAATATTTTCGAACGTTACATTTGCCTGAAATTGATCCAAAAGATCCGAGACAATTTTTCAATAAATTTATGAAAGATATTTTACTTTTCATTAGTGATAACAAAGCAATGGTAAAAAGTGTCATTTCTATCAATATTTATAGTGAAGTTTATCAAATTTTATATAATCAAATTTATGCAGTGGTTAAACGACAAATTGAATTTGATAAACAAATTGGACAATTTTACATAGATGAGTTCATTTATGGAGAATTTCTAGCTGGAGGCATTTTAAGCGTTATTCTAAACTGGATTCAGTATGGTCAACAATCCATTGATGACGTGTCTTCAGATATCGTTACCATGATTTGTGGAGCGAGAGAAGTTCATTTAAAGTTATTAAAATAAAACGAGAGCGGGAAACAAATATCGTACTGACTTATTAAATTGTTTGACATTCATCTCACAATTAATAGTACGGTAAAGTGTATCCCGCTTTTATTTAGAACCATTTCCATACTTTTTTAGCATTTACTCGTGGATACGTCGTTTCTGGTAAGAAATCACGTTTATAATGCACATAGGCTTTTCCATCTTTATTGATTCGTATATCCCATTTTTTGTTATCTTTAGGAACGGTATCATATAAATTTTTATCTACTTTATATGTCTTACCGTCAATCTTATGTTCTCCTTTAGATAATACTTTTTTGTATTCATATTCTTCGCGATAATGTTTAAAAATCGCATTCCCTATTCGATTACGATTGTATTTGGCATTATTATCCATATACGGTGCCACATTCATAACCACTTCATTGAGTCGAAGGTGATTTTGTTGGTTAGTTAAAGCAATATTATATCCTTTATCACTCGTACCCGTTTTCAATCCATCTGTACCTTTTAAGTAAAGTGGCTCATGTTTAATTGATAAATTAGTATTGTTAAAAGTATAACCTTTTTGAGTATCTTGACTAAGTTGCGTTATGTTTAAAATTTTCGGATGTTTGGCGATTAAGTGATGAGATAATATCGCAATATCTTCTGACGTACTTTTAGGATAAATATCTTTTCTATATTTCTTTGGTGCTTGTTGTCCAAGTAAATCATTAGCAGCACCTGCTGGATTCACAAAATGTGTATGTTTCATATGAAAAGCCTTAGCTTGTGCATTCATTTTGTCTGTGAACGTTGACGTATTGCCGCTCACTTGTTCTCCTAAAATCATTGCGGCTGAATTGCTTGAAGGTAAGGCTGCCTGTGTTAATAAATCTTTAATAGTATATATTTGACCTTGATTTAAAGGGACAGATGTTAAATTTGGCTTTTTAGATAATTGATCATACGCGCTCGTGATTTTAACTTTATCGTCTAACTTAAGTTTTCCTTGATGAACTGCTTCTAATGTTAAATAAAGGGTCATCATTTTAGACAAAGAAGCAGGATCCGCTTCTTTATTTCCTTGGAAATTATATAATATTTGGCCTTGTTGTGTCGTAAGCGTTACACCATCAGGTTCATAATTTGAACTTACTGCGACATTACCTTCTTTATTTGTAATATCAACGGGTGTTTCTGCTGCATGAGAGATTGACGTTCCTAATAATGTAAATAAACTAAGTATTCCAATACTTTGTGTTACTTTCAAAAACATTATATTACCTACTTTTTATTTTTATAATATTGTATAATATATTTTATAACAACTTTATAGGCGAATTACAACTAAGTATCTAATATATATTCTTTAATTATAAAATAAAAAAGAGTTGAACAAATGGTCTTATGAATTTTGTCCAACTCTTTTGTTTATAGCATACTATTGATAGGATTTATCTCCTTTAAAATATTGACGATCTTTCTCACTATACACCTTACTCGGATCTAAAAATGGCTTTAATTTATATTTAAAATCATATAAATTTAATCCATCAATCGCAACACGATCTTGATAGACACTATCATTGCCGATATCTGTAAAATTATTTGGTCCTACACCTGCTAAAAATTTAAATCCTTCATCATGAACAAGATATTGATATGCTTTAGACCCTCTATCTTGAGCACCGTGTGGATATATAAATAAGTCTGTTTTTCCTATAATGGGCTCTACTTCGTTTTTCCAACGTTTCGTGTCACGAACAATTTGATGATATGAGCTATTTGCAAAATCGATATGTCCCCATGAATGACTTGCAAATGTCCAACCATCTCGTTTCATTGCTTTGACAACTTTTTTAGCATCTTCTTTACGTTTTAGATAATCTTTATTATTTAACTCATTTGTTCGATAACCTAACACGCCATTGTATCCTGTTAGCGCAACGACGCCTTTTTGACCATTGAGTGAAAAGTCAGGATGGTCTTTCACGAATTGATTCAATATAGGTACAATATCATTTGTTTCACTTGTTGTTACCTTACCATTTTTATCTTTAGTTTCAGAAACGACATGTTGTTTCTGATCTAACACTAAACGATCTGCATATCCATGACCTCTCATGTACTCATAATAATTCATATCATCAATGGATAAAATTAATGGTTTCTTACCTTTAGGTAATTTTAATTCTTTTCTAGTAACTGTCTTTCCTTTTAAATCATAAGCCTCATGTGGATCTATTAATATGTAATGGTGTTTATAGAGTTCATTTAATGAACGCTTAAACTCATCAGCTGTAATCATCCAATCAAAATTACCCTTAGCTTGATTCTTCTCTTGTGTAAAAGCTACTTTAGGTTCAGTAATCACTGGATGATAAAATACATGTGCAATATCACCTTGATACACTTGCCAATCTTTTTTATTCTGAGTACTTTTTTTCGCATATATATTTGCGATATTTTCTTTATCCTTTTTAGTGTCTTTCTTTGATGATGACAATGTTGAAAATTGACATGCACATAAAACTATAGATATTAAAACAATAAGCGTGCTAAGTAAATATGTCTTAGTCATATAGTTACTCCTTTAAGTTATATAAATATTATAATACCTTCCAACATTATATAATAATTTTATATTATTTATAATAGATGTGTTTCAACTTTTGAATACGCTTATTTTAAAATAGACTTAACACGTTTATATACAAAACCTACATATCTAAATCTTGAGCTATATCATTTATTGTGGGCATACCACCTTGTGCGCCAAGTGCTGTAACTGAATGACTAGCGGCGACATTAGCAAATGCAATAGCTTTAGCAAGTGAATAGTCTTTTTGTAATCCGACTGCAAGCGCACCATTAAATGTATCCCCAGCGCCTGTGGTATCTTTTACTTCTCGTTCAATTCCTTGAATTTCAATTTGTTCTAAACCATCGTAAAATACAGCACCTAATGCACCTTGTGTCACAATCAATTTATCAGGATAACGTTCTAACGCTTGATCAATGTCTCCTTCAAACATATTTTCACTTTCAGTTTCATTTGGTGTTAAATATGTTACTTGTTCCAATATATCATCTGAAATGTCTCTATATGGAGCTGGATTTAAAATAGAAGTAAGTTCATGTTCATAGCAATAATGAACAGTGTGAGCAACAACATCAGTTGGAATCTCTTGTTGAAGTAACACAATATCTCCTTTATTTGCTTTTGACAAAGCTGAGTCTACCAAAGAGACTGTGACTTTATGATTTGCTGAAGGTACAACAATAATACTATTATCATTATCAGCTAGTGTAATGTGGGCGGTACCTGAAGGTCCTTTTACTTTTTTTACATATTCAACATTTACATGATTATGCTTTAGATTTTCAAGAATTTGTTTACCTAACATATCATCGCCAATACACCCTACCATGTGAACATGGTCACCTAATCTTGCTGCTGCCACTGCTTGATTCGCGCCTTTACCGCCTGGTGTAGTGAAAAATGTATTTCCTAATACTGTTTCACCTTTACTTGGCACTTGGTCAGTCGACACAACCAAATCCATCGACATACTTCCCACAACATAAATACGTTTCATATTAACCCTCTCCTTTTTCTTTCTCATCCATATCATATCTAAATTAGCATAAATAATAAAAAAAGAGTGAGACAACACATTCAAAAAGAAATGCGGTCTCACTCTCATTAATATGTTCTAACTTTTAACTTCATGTTGCTCTTTACCTGCAAACATCACAAGCCACGTTGCAAAAATAAATGGAGCGGTGAAAATAGGAAGACCAATTGGAGCTAATGTTGTAGCTAATGCACCATGCATCACTACTGTTAATAATAAACCAGTAATCACTGCAAGAATCCGACTGAATTTTGTTTTAAACGTCGCACCCAAAGCAATACCCGTTAATATTGAGTTATAGCCATACAATCCATCAGTAATAGTGGGATAGTCTCCACCTAGTAATGTGATACATATCACTGCTAAAACACTTGATACTACTGCATAGATTCCGCCTTTTACTGAACCAATAAAAATACCAATCATAATTAACAGACTACCCATGATTGATGTCACTAAGAAAATTTCACTAAAATTTGTAATGATACCACTAATAAAATTCACATGTGAATGACTGATGTCTGGATGTTTAATTTTAGTAGGCAAAATATCTATTGTGATATGCATTTTTGAAAATTGCATGCCCATTGCTAAAATTAACCAAGTCATAAAGACAAATGGAAAAGTTAACATGGGTAGACCATATGGTTTTAAAATTTCTCGGATTGCAGCTCCAACTGGTAAAGTAAGAATCGTTGCCACAATAAGTACAATCCAGTTCATTAAAGATACTTCTAAGAATAATGCTAACCCGATTGCTGTTAATACTGAATTGTATCCAGCTAATCCATTATTAATTTCATCCTCACTATAATTAAAGTACGGCGCTAGAACAAGTGCAATGAGACTTCCCACTGCTGCTCCTAATCCAACTTTCCAATTTGCAATAAATAATCCTATAAGAATACACAGCCCTGACCATTTATTATTCATAAATACGACTTGAGCAATATTTTTTAAGAAAATCTCTACATATTTCATAAACTCACCTTTATTATTTTATTCATTTCCTTTCTAATTATTATATCTTTTAAACACTTTTGTAACATTAAAAATATATACAAATTTAATTTAAAAAGTGATTTTAAATAAATTTAAAAGATAAATTACTTGTTAAAAATATTCTACAGTTTTATGATTAATGTTGCAGTACTTATTTTTAAAAGAAAGAAGGTATAACAGTGCATTTTACTCAACGAGAACAAGATAAATTAATGATCGTGGTAGCTGCTGAAGTAGCGCGTCGACGCAAAGCACGTGGCTTAAAATTAAATTACCCAGAAGCATTAGCACTTATTAGTGATGAATTACTAGAAGGTGCACGTGATGGTAAAACTGTAGCTGATTTAATGAGTTACGGTAAACAAATTTTAAATAAAGATGATGTCATGGAAGGTGTCGATAGCATGTTGACTGATATTGAAATTGAAGCAACATTCCCAGATGGAACTAAATTAATCACTATTCATCATCCAATCGTGTAAGGAGGATTTTTAAATGAAACCTGGTGAAATTAAAATAAAAAATACAGAAGTTGAAATTAATCAAGGTCATTTTGAAACAGTGATCAATGTTAAAAATACTGGAGACCGTCCAATTCAAGTTGGTTCACATTTCCATTTCTTTGAAGCCAATGAAGGTTTAAAATTTGATCGGGAAAAAGCATATGGCAAACACTTAGATATTCCTGCTGGTGCTGCTGTTCGTTTTGAACCTGGTGATGAGAAAAAAGTTCAACTCGTTGAATATGCTGGTAACCGTAAAATTTATGGTTTCAGAGGTTTAGTTAACGGTGAAATTGACGAAGATCGCGTTTATCGTCCAACTGGTGAAAATGATGAATATGCTGCGCCAAAAGGTGATAATGGCGAAAAAAATGTGAACAAAATGGGAGGTAAACAGTAATGAGCTTTAAAATGACTCAATCTCAGTATACAAGTTTATATGGTCCAACTGTTGGCGATGCAGTACGACTAGGTGACACTAACTTATTTGCAACTGTTGAAAAAGATTATGCAAATTACGGTGAAGAAGCAACGTTTGGTGGCGGTAAATCTATTCGTGATGGCATGGCTCAAAACCCTAACGTTACACGTGATGACCGCAAAGTGGCTGACTTAGTATTAACAAATGCATTAATTATAGATTATGACAAAATTGTTAAAGCAGATATCGGTGTTAAAAATGGTTATATCTTTGCAATTGGTAAAGCAGGTAACCCTGATATCATGGATAACGTAGATATTATTATTGGTTCAACAACTGATATTATCTCTGCTGAAGGTAAAATCGTAACAGCTGGTGGTATCGATACACACGTTCACTTTATTAACCCCGAACAAGCAGAAGTTGCGCTTGAAAGTGGTGTGACAACACATATTGGTGGTGGTACGGGTGCATCAGAAGGCGCTAAAGCTACAACCGTTACACCTGGACCTTGGCATATCCATCGTATGCTAGAAGCTGCTGAAGATTTACCAATTAATGTTGGTTTCACTGGTAAAGGACAAGCTGTAAACCACACTGCATTAATTGAACAAATTCATGCTGGTGTGATCGGTTTAAAAGTACATGAAGACTGGGGTGCAACTCCTTCAGCGTTAAGTCATGCATTGGATGTAGCAGATGAATTTGATGTACAAATTGCATTACATGCTGATACATTAAATGAAGCTGGGTTCATGGAAGATACAATGGCCGCTGTAAAAGACCGTGTTTTACACATGTACCATACAGAAGGTGCTGGCGGTGGACATGCGCCAGATTTAATTAAATCTGCATCGTATCCGAATATTTTACCTTCATCTACAAACCCAACATTACCTTACACACATAATACTGTAGATGAACATTTAGATATGGTTATGATTACACACCATTTAAATGCATCTATCCCTGAAGATATTGCTTTCGCAGACTCACGTATTCGTAAAGAAACGATTGCAGCTGAAGACGTATTACAAGATATGGGTGTATTTAGCATGGTAAGTTCTGACTCTCAAGCTATGGGACGTGTGGGTGAAGTCATTACACGTACATGGCAAGTAGCTCATCGTATGAAAGAACAACGTGGTGCTCTAGAAGGTGATACTGACTATAACGATAACAATCGTATTAAACGTTATATCGCAAAATATACAATTAACCCTGCGATTACACATGGTATTTCTGACTATGTTGGATCAATCGAAAAAGGTAAATTAGCTGACTTAGTTCTATGGAATCCAGCTTTCTTCGGTGTAAAACCTGAACTTGTTGTTAAAGGTGGATTGATTAACTCAGCTGTGAATGGTGATGCAAATGCTTCTATTCCAACATCAGAGCCTATGAAATATCGTAAAATGTATGGTCAATATGGTGCAAATAAACAACACACTGCGATTACATTCGTTTCTAAAACAGCATACGAAAATGGTATTTATAACCAACTAAACTTAGAACGTATGGTTCGACCAGTCCATGGTATCCGTAATCTTACTAAAAAAGATATGAAAAATAACGATGCAACACCTAAATTAGATGTTGATCCACAAACATATGAAGTATTTGTAGATGGTGAAAAAATCACAAGTGAACCAGCAACTGAATTACCATTAGCACAAAGATACTTCTTATTCTAGGAGGTACTCAGATGATAGTAGAAGACATTCAAGGCAATATCGCTAACCTTTCTGCAGAGGAAAAACAAAAGCATGTAGAAAAAGTATATCTTGAAAACTCTGATCTGGTTAAACGTATTCAACGTGTCACAACAGATCACGGTAATGAAATCGGTATTCGTTTAAAACAACCTATCGATTTACAATATGGCGATATTTTATATCAAGATGACAACAATATGATTGTAGTAGATGTAAACTCGGAAGATTTACTTGTCATTAAGCCGCGTAACATACAAGAAATGGGAGATATTGCGCATCAATTAGGTAATCGTCATTTACCTGCGCAATTCACAGAAACTGAAATGCTTGTACAATATGACTACCTAGTAGAAGATTTATTAAAAACGCTAGGTATTCCCTATAGCCATGAAGATCGAAAAGTGAATAAAGCCTTCAGACATATAGGTCATTCACATGATTGATCATTCACATTTACGACTATTTCAGTTCTGTGATTCACAATTCCCTACTGGCGCATTTAGTCATTCATTTGGACTAGAAACGTATATTCAACGTCAGACAGTTCATGATGCTACATCATTTAGAGAATGGTTAGAACTCTTTCTAAATGAGCAGTTAACCTATTCAGATGGCCTTGCAATGCGTTTAGTTTATAACGCTTTAAATAATGGTGATACAGAAAAAGTATTACACCTTGATCAATTAATTTATGTCCAAAGTTTACCAAGAGAAACACGTGTAGGTACTAAACAAATGGGTACACGTATGGTAAAACTTGCTATAGAACTTTATGATAGTCCATGGATTAATTGGTATCATCAACAAATGAAAGATAAACGTGCAAAACTGCATCCAGCTATTTGTTTTACAATGCTAGGACATTATTTAGGCGTCGATATTGAAACGATTATTGATTACTATCTATATCAGAACGTTTCCAGTTTAACGCAAAATGCAGTACGTGCAATTCCCTTAGGTCAAACAATAGGACAACAAGTTGTGACGGAGATGATTCCACATATCGAACGGACACGACAACACATTCTCACATTAAGCGAAGATGATTTCGGTTTAACAGCTCCTGGCTTAGAACTGAATCAAATGGAGCATGAAAACGTAAACGTGAGAATCTTTATTTCATAGGAGGTAATATACATGGCAAATCCAATTAAAATTGGTGTAGGCGGTCCTGTAGGTGCAGGTAAAACACAATTAATTGAAAAACTTGTACGTCGTCTATCAAAAGATATGAGTATTGGCGTGATTACAAACGATATTTACACAAAAGAAGACCAAAAAATCTTAGTGAATACTGGTGTTTTACCAGAAGATAGAATTATCGGTGTGGAAACGGGTGGCTGTCCACATACAGCAATTCGTGAAGATGCATCAATGAACTTTGCTGCAATCGATGAATTATTAGATCGTCATGAGGATATTGAACTTATTTTCATCGAATCAGGTGGCGATAACTTAGCTGCTACTTTCAGTCCTGAATTAGTAGATTTCTCTATTTATATCATCGATGTAGCTCAAGGTGAAAAAATTCCACGTAAAGGTGGACAAGGTATGATTAAATCTGATTACTTTATCATTAATAAAACAGATTTAGCAGAATTTGTTGGCGCATCACTTGACCAAATGGCAGAAGATACTAAAACATTTCGTGGCAATCGTCCCTTCACATTTACAAATTTAAAAACCGACGATGGTTTAGATAATGTCATTGAATGGATTGAACGCGATGTATTACTTAAAGGATTAGCTTAATGGTACAACATCAATTCGATTCAAAACCTTTTTGGACTGGACAATTGAATCTCACTGTTTTTAATAATGGTGAGCGTTCTGTTGCCCGTAATATCTTTTTCGAAAAAGCGTTAAAGGTTATTCGTCCAATTTATTTAAATTTCTCTACGATTCCAACATTTTATATCGTCAATGTTGGCGGTGGTTATTTAGATGGCGATCGTTATCGTATGGATATTAATGTTGAAGAAGATGCTAAAGTCACTTTGACCTCTCAAGGTGCAACTAAAATTTATAAGACGTTAAACGATTGCGTGAAACAATATCAAACATTCAATATAGCAAAAGATGGTTATATGGAATATGTAGGAGACCCTATTATTGCTTATGAAAGAGCAAAGTTTTTCCAACATAACATTTTTAATTTAGATAAATGTGCATCCATGTTCTATACCGATATTTTAACCCCAGGCTATTCTGAAAAAGACACACCATTCACTTACGACTACATGCATTTAATTAATGAAATCTATGTAGATGATGCGCTTATCACTTATGATAATTTACGCATGCATCCAAGTGAAACAAAAATGAGTTCGGTTGGCTATATGGAAAATTATACCCATCTTGGTTCGGCTTATTGTATACACCCTGATATAACGCAAAAATTCATTGAAGATGTGTATGATGAAATTAAAGATTATACAAAACAATACGATTGCCGTATTGGTATTACACAATTACCTACACATGGTTTTACAGTACGTGTATTATCTAATCTGACACAAGAAATTGAAGAAGTGCTTACACGCGTCCAAGCTTATATTGCAGATAAATTGTATCATCGCCAACTCGACTTTTTAAGAAAATATTAATAAATTAATTAAAATACACCTTATATCTTGAGTATAAAGACTCGATATAAGGTGTTATTCTTTTACACTTATTTTTCTATTTTTATTTATTATCATTAAATATATATTGATAGATATCATGCGACACTTGTTCAAAATCATCAACATTAAGTGAAAGATAGAATTTGAGTTTAGGCTCTGTTCCTGAAGGACGTAATGCGACAAATCCTTCATCAAAGATTAACCGAATCACATTTGACTTTGGTAAAGCTATCGACTCAGTAGTACCATCATCTTTATTTATTCTCTCTTGGCTTTGATAATCTTCAACTGCGATCACTTTTAATCCGCCCAACGTATCTGGAATGTGTTGACGAAGGTGTTCCATTAACGTTGCAATTTCTTGTTGCCCCTTTTTTCCTTCAAATATTTTAGATGTAGGTTGATCGCGATAATATCCTACTTCCTCATATATATCCGTTAAGGCATCGTGTAATGTTTTACCTTCATTTTTTAAAATAGACGCATATTTAATGACTAACGGAACAACTTGAATCGCATCTTTATCTCTTACAAATTCACCCGCAAGGTAACCATAACTTTCTTCATAAGCGAAAATAAATGTTTCATCCTCACGTAATTCACGAATCGCCTTAGCAATAAATTTAAAACCAATTAAGACTTCCTTCACAGTAACCCCATGTTGCTTTGCGAAACGTTTCCCTAGTTCACCACTTACAATGGATTGAATCATGATTGGATGTTTAGGAAGCGTCGTATGATCGACTAAATATTTAATCATTAACGCACCAATCTCACTGCCATTAAAATAGTGAATATGACCATCATGATCTCGTTCAACGAATCCCATTCGATCCACATCAGGGTCTGTCGCAATGATTAAATCCGCTTTAGAGTATTGGGCTTGTTTGATAGCTAAATCAAACGCTTCATGTTCTTCTGGATTGGCACTTTTTACAGAACTAAAATCAGGATCAATTTTACATTGTGAGTCAACAAGTTCAATCTTATTAAAGTGAAGATGGCTTAGCAACTTCGGAATAATAGGTGTTCCTGTACCATGTAAACTCGTATACACCACATTTAAGTTTGATGGAGGTATGTCACCAATCAATTGGTTAATTTCCGCAAAATAGTACTGATTAATATCTTTTGGTAAAGGTAAAATATTTTCTTTAATTAACGTCTCATTTAATTCAATGTCTAAATGAAGTGGATCATCTAATTGTTCAATATACTTAGCCACTTCAAGTGAGGCGACATCGTCGAGCTGTGCTCCATCAGCACCATATACTTTAATGCCATTATAATCTTTAGGATTGTGACTAGCTGTAATCATAATGCCTGCAGACGTTTGAAGATATCTCACTGCATAAGATAACTGCGGAGTCGTTTGATATGTATCCGATACATATACTTTAATATGATGAGACGCTAAAATATGCGCAATAATGTCTGCAAATTCTGCTGATAAATGACGAATGTCATAATGAATGACAATGGAAGGTTGTGTCATATTATCTTGTAAATAATATGCAATTCCTAAAGCTAGACGTTGAATGGTATATCGATTTAAACGTCCTGGACCTAAACCAAATTGACCACGAATACCTGCTGTTCCAAAGGAAAGTGTCGTTTCAAACCCTTCTTGTTGAAATTGATATGATTGTTGGTCATAGAATGATCCTACGAGACTATCTGCTTTATGTTTTATCCAATTGTCTTTCATCCAATACTCCTCTCATACATGATGTATGTCATATTCTTTTCTTTAGTATAATCGATATCTATTTATGTTTCACATGATACTTATCTTTTTTTTAATTAAAATCCTATCCACAATAATACAATTCAAAAACACCCTCACTACGATAAGTAAGGATGTTTTTAATTGTAATTTATAGCTATTTACGATTGAAATTGATAGCTTTCATGTCCTTTAGCGAATCCCTCAACTGTATAAATCATTGATCCACCTTCTGAATTATTCTCAATATCATTGGTACATATTAACAATTGATTTGTACCTGGAATAAATTGTGGATGTGTAGAACGCAACATTTTCCCTTCATCACGACCTGGCATCAAGATTTGACCAATAGGATACCCTCTCTTATTAAAGACCAGAACACGACCCTGTCCATACATTGCAACATATAAGTTGTCATCACTATCAATACAAACAGAATCAGGTCCTTCATGACCAGTGAAATAATACGGTATGGTTGCTCCAAACGGTGCAATAGTCACACCATCATCTTCTAATTGAATACGGTGAAGTCGATTCGTCGTTGTTTCAGTTATCCACAGTACTTTTTCATCGGTACTAAGTGCGATACCATTAGCAACAGAAATATTTTGTATCACGGGTGTCACCGTTTTAAAATCAGGAGAAACGTAGTAGACGCCACCTTTAGGATTCGTTGAATACCCTCTAAAGTCGGTGAAATAAAAACCACCTTTACTATCAAATACCATATCATCAATACAATAATCTGTATTGATGTCTGAAATAATGTCTTCAAAGTGTTCTCCATGTTCATCTGTTGCGAAAATACCACCTGTAGATTCAAAGTCACCTAAGTAACATGTAAACAGTCGTCCATCTTTATGAATTTTTACTGCGGCTGGATTTTGTTTTTCTGATTGAAACGCTACAGAAATATCTTTACTTGGCAGATTAACTTTAAAAATCTTTCCACCAAATACTTCACATAAAAATAAGTTATGTGCTCTATCAAAAATAAGTCCTTCAAGTTGAAGTCCTTCATCTGAAATTTTTAACCATGGTTCAGCTGTAACTGTTTGTAATTCACTTTCAGAAACAATAGGAACCACACTTTTAGATTTACCACTATACGTTAATTTAGGTAATTTATTATCCAACATATTAAATAAGCCTCCTTATGTCATTCATTTACATAGTTTATTATACGCTTGAAACATTCTAAACTTAAGCTTACTATATGTAATCGATTTCAATAAGTAAAATGATTCTCCTTGTATAGGTCAATTGACTGATTTATGAGCGCAAATATTGAAAGAAGTTATAATTTTGTTAAAATATTATAATGTCGATTTTTATATAAATAACAATTTAGATACGTTTAACATACAGATAAATTAACTTTTAGAGGAGAATCAGAAAATGGATTATAGAGTGTTATTGTATTACAAATATACAACAATTGATGACCCTGACACATTTGCTACCGAACATTTAGCATTTTGTAAAGAGCATAACTTAAAAGGTAGAATCTTAGTATCTACAGAAGGTATCAACGGTACATTATCTGGTACAAAAGAAGATACAGATCAATATATTGAACATATGCATGCAGATGAACGTTTTAAAGATATGACTTTCAAAATTGATGAAGCTGAGGGGCATGCATTCAAAAAAATGCACGTACGTCCTAGAAAAGAAATTGTTGCTTTAGGTTTAGAAGATGATGTAGATCCACGTGTGACAACTGGTAAATATTACTCACCTAGTGAGTTTAAAGCTGCATTAGAAGATGACGATACTGTTATTTTAGATGCACGTAATGATTATGAATTTGACTTAGGTCATTTCCGCGGCGCCATTCGCCCAGATATTACACGCTTCAGAGATTTACCAGATTGGATTCGTGAAAATAAAGAAAAATTAGATGGTAAAAACATTGTGACGTATTGTACGGGTGGCATCCGTTGTGAAAAATTCTCAGGCTGGCTTGTAAAAGAAGGCTTTGAAAATGTAGGACAATTACATGGCGGTATTGCTACGTATGGTAAAGACCCAGAAACAAAAGGTGAGTACTGGGATGGCAAAATGTACGTCTTCGATGAACGTATTAGTGTCGATGTGAACCATGTAGATAAAACAGTGATTGGTAAAGAACACTTTGATGGCACTCCATGCGAACGTTATATTAACTGTGCAAATCCAGAATGTAATAAACAAATTTTAGTATCCGAAAAAAATGAAGCAAAATATCTTGGCGCATGTTCATATGACTGTGCCAAACATGAACGTAATCGCTACGTTGCAAAACACCATATTAGTGATGAGGAATGGAATCGTCGTTTAGAAAACTTTAAAGATGTTCCTGAACATATTCACGCATAATGACATGTACCCTTTATAAGTATCAACCTACTTTTAAAGGGTACTTTTACATAATTACTGTGCTATAATAACTTAAATTGAAACTTACCTAAGGTGATTGTTATGAAGAAGCACAGTAAAGATTACTTCCATCTTTTTTATAGTCAGCTATTCGCAAATACTGGAGACGTGTTAACCGTTGTCGGCTTAATTTCGATAGTATATAGTATGACCTCAAAAACGACTGCCGCTTCTATGATTCCAATTATTTTTACTTCCGGTCTCTTTGTTAGTAGCTTTATTTCAAATTATATTTATCAGTATTTTACTCAAAAACAAGTATTATGGATTTTCCAAGGGCTTAAACTTGTGAGTCTATCCATCATCGCAAGTCTACTTATATTCGAGGAATCTCCAATATTTATTTTTATTCTACTATTTATAAATGCTCTATTTGATGGATTTACCAATCCAATTAAGAACGCGATGATTCCTTTTATTGAAAAGAAAGAATACATAACTTCGGCGAACGCTTTAATGAATATGATGAGTAGTATGGTTCAATTGTCGACATGGGCATTAGGTGGATTTCTGATGAGTCTGATTGGCGCTAAATATTTATTTTTATTTGCGCTTGTACTAGAAATCCTATCCTACTTCTTTATTATTCAACTTTCAGAACGGCATATTTATAATAATGAAAAAGAAAATATATTAAATAGCTTTAAAACTGTATTACGTCATAACTATTCCAATAAACTGAGTTTATATCTAAATCTATCTATAATTTTCGAATCTGTCGCAACGTCCATTTGGGTTGCTGCAATTATTCTTACATATACGAGAACATTTTTACATGTCGATGATTTTTGGTTTGGACTCATCAATGCTGCTTTCTTTAGTGGGACAATTATTGCTGGGTTATGGATGAATGATAAAGATCAATTTTTCACAAAAATAAGTTACCCTATTATTATTTATATTCCGCTCATATTAGCTTTTATTAATGCCAGCTTTATCCTACATCAATCTGTGTTACTTGCTTTACTCATGTCATTATTAATGGGAATTTTCGAAGATTCACGCTATATTTCTTTAAACTCAGTTGTACAACGTGAAGTACCAAAAGAAGCCCTAACATCCACCTATATACTGAATAATTTATTAAGCAGTATATTTTTCTCACTTGGTACTTTAGGTATTTCTCTTGTTGTAGATAATCAAGGAGTGATGTGGGCATATGTAATTAGTAGCGTTGCTTATGTGTTAACATTTGTTTTAGGTTTATATTTTAAAACAGCAATTAAAAATTAATTTACGAGGAGACGACGATATGTGTACAGGCATTACATTTCAAGCCAGCAATGGAGATGTTATTTTTGGAAGAACGATGGATTACGATTATCCTTTGAACGGGTTTCCTGCAGTTCAACCTCGAGGATACTCCTTTAAATCGCATGTCGACTATGAAGGGGAAACGTTGTATGCCTTTGCAGGTGCTGGTTCTGATATGGAGGGATTTGTTTTTGGAGATGGCGTCAATGAACATGGACTTGCCATGTCAAATCAATACGATCGTGGATATGCGTCATATGCGACAGACATTCGTGAAGGCTATATCAATATTTCGCAAACAGAAGTCCTTGTGTGGGCGCTCGGCTATAACAGAACTATTGAAGAACTTATTGAAAATGCGAAACAAGTTAACGTTGTAGCCTATTCATATAGTGATATTAACGAAGTTCCTCCATTACATTATCATTTATCTGATGCGACAGGCAGAACTGTGGAAGTGACATTTGTTGAAGGACGTATCGTCGTGATTGATAATCCAATTGGCGTACTCACAAATAACCCAGATTTAAATTGGCATTATGAAAATTTGAAACACTATATGCATGTGACACCATATAACATTGACAATACATTTTCAAAACAATTGAACTTAGGGAATACGAATGGCACATTCGGTTTACCTGGAGGGTATACATCTGGCGAACGTTTTGTTCGAGCAGCTTATCTTGTTCATCACTTATTACCAAATAGCGATGACCATCCTATCTTAGATGCATTTAGAATTTTAGACCATGTGAGTGTACCAAAAGGCGCTGTTCGCCCTTCAGACAATGGATTTTATTATACGTTATATCAAACTGTTTTTAATTTAACGACAAAAACACTCTATATTAAATATTATGACTCGAATACCATTACAGAATTACAACTTACCGATTACTTAATAAATCGTGACGATTTGGTAGTCTTTTCGAGAAAGAATAAAGGGTTATATACTGAAAAAGTGAATGACTAACATATTTTTAAATCTAATAAAGTACCTCTCTTACATTAAATTGTAAGAGAGGCTTGTTATTTTTTCACTTTTATCATTCTTTATTTTATCTATAAACTAGTCCACCATCAGTTAAAATGGCTTGTCCAGTAATATAATCTGAATCTGATGATGCTAAGAATGACACTAAAGAAGCCACATCTTGTGGTTCTTGATAACGTCCAAGTTTAATTGCTGATGAGAACTGTTCAAATGCTTCACCTGGTTTTAGATTACTGTCTAGTTTAACCATTTCAGCATCAATACGATCCCACATTTCAGTTTTAGCAACTCCAGGACAATAAGCATTCACCGTAATCCCTTTTTCAGCTAATTCTTTCGCTGCAGTTTGAGTGAGAGAACGTACTGAATGTTTAGTAGCACAGTATGTACCTAATACCTCATAAGATTCATGTCCTGCAATACTGCATGCGTTAATGATTTTACCTTTACTATTTTGCTTAATAAACTGTTTTGCTGCCGCTTGAATTCCAAATAACGTGCCATATACATTTATATGGAATAATTTATCCAATTCATCTTCTGTAATATCTAAAATAGGTGATACCGCATCTACACCAGCATTATTTACAAATACATCAATTTGACCAAATTCTGCCACTGCAAATTGAACTAATTCTTCTTGCTCTTTTTTCTTAGAAACATCACTATGAAATGCTACCACGTTATATCCATTCTCTTTAAATTCTTGTTCTGTTTTTTCTAGAGCTTTTTGATTAATATCTTGAATCACAATATTAAATCCATCATTGGCTAAACGTTGAGCAATTCCTTTTCCTAATCCTGCTGCTGAACCTGTAATGACTGCTGTTTTTGTCATAATACCACTCCTTTTACATAATTATTTTACCCTTCTAGTTTAATTTTATTCTTAATTTTAAATAATTCACAAACTGTTCATATATCTTTTACGTTGCCTTATATCATCATCTGTTTAATGATGTAAATAAGTGTTTATACCTTACGTATTAAACTGTAAAAAATTAAAGGAGAGGTTTTCTTATGAATATTTTAGTTACTGCATTTGATCCGTTTGGCGGAGAAAAGGTAAATCCGGCATTAGAAGCGGTTAGACAACTGGACCCTACTATTGGGGCACATACCATTACAACATTAGAAATCCCAACTGTATTTCACAAATCAAAAGATGTGATTCAACATGAATTAGAACATCATCATTACGACGTGGTATTATCGATTGGACAAGCAGGGGGACGTTTTAATATTACACCTGAACGTGTAGGCATTAATATTGATGATGCACGTATTGCGGATAATAAAGGAAATCAACCCATTGATGTTGCCATTCATCCAGATGGTGCACCAGCCTACTTTTCAAATCTTCCTATAAAATCAATGACAGAAGCGATTAAAAAAGCGGGTGTTCCAGCAAGTTTATCGAATACCGCAGGCACATTTGTCTGCAATCATGTACTTTATCAATTAGGCTACCTTGCAGATAAGTTTTATCCTAACTTACTATTTGGCTTTATCCATGTTCCCTTTATTCCAGAACAAGTCATAGATAAACCTAATACACCTTCGCTGTCTTTAGATACGATTACAAAAGGACTTACAGCAGCAATCAATGCGATTTCAGACCTCCCTGATGTTAAAGTAGCTTTAGGAGAAACACATTAGAAAATAAGATAATTAGTGATATATAAGATACAAATTCTATAATTAAAACGATTCTTTTTGTCTACAAAATATATAATTTTGTAGACGTTTTTTATTTTCAAAATAAATATTACCGTGTATTATTAATAAGTGACAAATATAAATTGAAAGAGGTTTTAAATTTGAGAAAGCATCTGCTTTTGTCATTCATGATGTGTGCGTCTCTCCTATTAACTGGATGTACACATGATCATCATCAACACAAAGAGGTGAAAGTATCTCTTGCACGAGAATTTAACCCGAGCCAGTTAGATGCACAAGCGTTTGATGTTCCGATGCCTGTCTACAGTGCAATATACCAACCTCTTGTTACATATGGAGAAAATGGAAAGATTGAGCCTGGTTTGGCTAAATCTTGGAAAGTCTCTAATAACGGAAAAGATTATACGTTTCACTTAAAACACCATATTAAATTTAATGATGGTTCGAACTTTGATGCGAAAGCAGTCAAATTTTCAATTGAACGTGCGAAAGCGACAGATAAAACGAATCCTATGGAAACATTAGATAAACTGAAGTCGGTTACTATTAAAGATAACTATACTGTAGATATTCATTTGAAAATGCCATCAAATCAAGTATTAAATGAATTATCACAAATACGTCCGCTACGTATCATGAGTCCACATGCGGTAAAAGATGGTAAAACCACTGGAAAATTTGAAAAAGCGATTGGTACAGGACCATTCAAAGTAGCAGATTCAACAAATGAGACTGTGACTTTTAAACCGAATCCTTATTATCACAACCATCATCCATTGGATTACGATTTAATTTTTCAAACAATTGAAGATAGCGATTCGAGACATCTTGCAATGGAAAGTCATTCTATTGATATTACAGGGGGTTCACTAGGACATTTGACTCCTCAACAAATCAAGGAATCATACCGTAATCAAGATTTAAAGGTAAAACAATATCCAAGTACAGAAACACAGTTCATGGCCTTTAATCCAGAGGTCTCATTACTTCAAAATAAAAAGATGCGCGAAGCAATCAGTAAAGCGATTAATACTGATCACTTATCATCAAATAAGCAGCTTAAAGGATTATTCCAAGACGGCGTAGAATTCGTGAATGATACAAATCAACACACCCATTCATATAATCCTACTCAAGCGACACGCTTATTAGAACAATTAGGCTATAAAAAAAATGATCGGGGCTACTTTGAAAAAAATGGACGTGACCTTTCTTTAAAATTAGCGCTCCAAACTGATGAATTTCCTGAATGGAAAACAAAAGCAGAAATTATGCAACAAGATTTGAAAAACGTAGGTATTCATTTGGATATTAACGTTTTAGATGCCCAAACGTATTATGAAACACTCACTATCCGAAAAGATTATGATCTTATTTTCTATCGTTCTTATACGAATGCGCTCATGCCATATAACTTTTTAAATGCACGCTTTAAGCAAGACGGAGATAAGCCCGGTATGTTCGCAAACGATGTTCAGCTAACAACAATGCTTAACCGCTTCTCAACCATTACCAATAAGGATGATCAACAACGTGCATTTAATCACATCTCACATCGCATCAATCAACAGTATCTTGAAGTGCCAATTGCTTATCCAAACGAAGTGTTTGTTACAAGTCCTAAAATTAAGCAATTCGAATTCTCAGGACAAACGGATGCACCCATTAATTACGATAAATTGAAGGTATCTCATCATGATTAGTATGATTAAACATTTACTTAAACTTATATTATATTTCATTATTATTTCGTTTATCTTATTTGTGCTACTTGAACATACAACTGGAAATCCAGCGATTCAATATCTACATGAACATGGTGTCGCACAAATCACAGATGAACGAATTAAGATGGCTCAAGATAAACTTGGATTAAGCCAAGCATTGCCTATTCGTTATTTACAATGGTTAGGTCATGCATTTACAGGCGATTTAGGCACGAGCTTTAGTAACGGCGAGCCTGTCACTGACCGTATTGCTAAAGCCGTTGCTCCTACCTTGAAACTTATTTTTATCTCAGCCATCATCTTATTTCCACTTGGCTATATTATTGGCTATCTCTGTGGGAATTATCCTAAGAAAAAGTGGTCTATATTCATATTACGTGCGTCTCAAGTGGTGACATCACTACCAGAATATTGGTTAGCCATTATTTTTATTTACTATTTCGGTGTGAAATGGCATCTTCTACCATTTGTTGGAAGTTATAGCTTTGAATACTTTATTCTACCTATCGCTATTTTAGTCTTAGTTGAAGGGAGTCATATGGTTTTACTCAGCAGTCATCTATTTGAACGTACACTTCGTAATGAAGCATACCAACTTGCCTCATTACGTCAGTTTAAATTAAAAGATCGTATTTACGTACAAGTTAAAGACATCTTAGCGCCATTACTTACGATTACAATTAATAATTTTATTCGTTTATTCAGTCGAGTCATTATTTTAGAAGTCATTTTTAGTATTTCAGGGTTAGGAAAATTGCTTATTATTAGTATTAATCTTCGGGATTATCCACTCATTCTAGGTATTCTAATGATGATGATTACAATCATTATGATATTGAATTTCCTGGGTGATATTTTACTAGAAAAAAGTGACCCTCGTTTGAATATGTCGAAAACGTTAGGAGGGCGAGTAACGTATGAAGATTAAACATTTCATATGGCCTATTGCAATAATCATTTTAGCTGTACTCGCTTATGCCCTATATGATAAAGCAAATCAAATTCATCAATCTCAAGCATTACGTCCCCCAAGTTTACATCATTTACTTGGTACGGATGATTTGGGTAGAGATTTTCTAACACGACTATTTGTAGGTAGCTTGATTACACTTGGTCTTACTGCATTCATTATGATAGGGACAATCGTGCTTGGACTGATCATTGGTCTTATTTCAGCTATAGTAGGTAAATGGTTAGATTCTATCATTATGGCACTTGCAGATATGTTAATCGCTTTACCCGCTATCATTATCGCGCTTGTCGTCCTTGGTTTTATTAATAATTCTGTAGTAGGATTATGTCTTGCACTCATCATCGGCTGGCTCGGTCGCTATTTGCGGTATTTCAGAAATTTAGCACGTGACACGATGACACAACCGTTCGTTAAATTTGCGCCACTTAGTGGGATGTCGAAGTTCCAAGTTACAATACATCACATTGTGCCACATCTCATCAGTGACATTATGGCACTTGTTACTGCAGATTTTGGTAAGTTAATGTTAAGTATTTCCGGTCTCGCCTTTATTGGTTTAGGAGTAAAACCCCCTATTCCTGAATTAGGCGCCATTTTACATGACGGTAAAAGTTATTTCTATTCTGCGCCCTGGTTATTTATCTTTCCAGGTGTCTTATTAGGAGGGTTCGCACTCATATGTCAAATACTCAATCGTCGTCACCTACATTAGATACAGTCCTTTATATCAATGATGTATCTGTTTATCACAAACATGAACCATTACTTAAACAGATACATTTAAAGATTGAAAAAGGAAGCTTTCATTGTTTAATTGGAGAAAGTGGGAGTGGTAAATCTTTACTTACACGTACTGTACTGAATATGAAAGAAGATGATTTAACCTATCGTGGTGAGATTCATCTCGATTTAACGCAAACAGATGCAATGTTCCAAGATGCGAATCGTAATTTTTTCCAAAATGTTCGTATCAAGCGACACTTTGATGCATTGTTTGACTCTATGTCATCTTCATTAACACGTGATCAACAAAAAGCATTTGTATTACGTCAATTTAAACATCTCGGATTGGACCAACCTGAATCCATTTATTATCAGTATCCTTTTGAATTGAGTGGTGGTATGGCACAACGAGTTGCACTTGTCATGGCTATTGTAAGAGAAGCACAGTTTTTAATTGCAGATGAACCGACTAGTGCGCTAGATCAACACAATCGTCATAGTTTAATGGCTCTACTGCATCATGTAGTGACAGAACATGATATGACAGTGCTATTTGTAACTCATGATTTAAACTTAGTCTTAAACTATGCAACACATATCAGTGTCATGCTAAACGGAAACATTGTAGAAACAGGGCGTGCTTCTGATATTTTACGTGATCCTCAGCATGCTTACACGAAGCAATTGATTGAACTAGCTAATAGGAGATATCAATATGTTACAGATTAAACAGTTAAATAAAGCTTTTTCTAATAAACAGATATTTAAAAATTTTAATTATACATTAGAGACACACGATCATTTATTGATAAGTGGCGTAAGTGGAAGCGGAAAGTCTACTTTGGCTCAAATTATTGCAGGATTAGATTCAAATTATCAAGGTACACTCATATATAACGATTTAGAACTTGGCCATATTTCACAACACAAATGGATGAAACATATCCAATATGTGCCTCAATATCATTCGAGTACACTTGATCCAAATAAAACAGTTCATTGGATATTAAAACAACCTTTAATTCATTTTCATTATCCTAAAGCTATACATGAGGACAGAATAAAAGAAGTCATGTCGCAATGTAAGTTAGAATCACAATTACTTGGTAAAAAAGTGAGTACTTTAAGTGGTGGCCAATTCCAAAGGCTATGGATAGCAAAAGCTTTGCTTGTAGAACCAGATGTCTTGATTTTAGATGAAGCAACAACAAATTTAGATATGGTGAACGAAGATATCATCTTACAAATGTTAAGAGAATTTCAACATTTACAGTTAATTATCATTACACATGATTCATATTTATTGAAAGCTTTACCTGGTAAACATTTAAATATTGGTTAATTCAAAATAAAGAGTGGGACAACGAGTTTTGTCTCACTCTTTTCATAAATAGTTCAAATATTTTATAAAGTAAGTTGTAGGTTGAAATCAGAGTATGTTATGTTCAAGTTGCAGTATACGTAGTTCAAATAAAAACATTAGAGGTGATACAACCATGACTCAACAAGGTATTACAGAAACACGTATGCATTCAGATTCAAATCTTGACTCTCATTATCATAAAAAAGATGAACATTATCCTAAAGGGAATCGCTTCTTAAATGTTCTTATTTTTATAGGATGGATGTTACTTGCTCAGATTCCTATTGTTCTTATTTTATTTATTACTAATTTTTCTGCAAAAATGGATGTTACAAGTGGAACACTAGCAACATTATTATTTATGCTGTTAGCCGCTGTCGTTATTTGGCTGGTTAGACGTTATTATCAACGGCATACATATGAGCCAATTAAACCGTTTAAACGCAAAGATATTATGATTAATATCGGATGGGCACTATTACTTCGCGTTATTGTCATTGGAATGAGTTTTCTAATGATGGCAATAACAGGTCAAGCACAGACAGAAAATGATAAGGCATTACTGGGTAACTTTCAAGGCGCGAAACTTTCTCCCGATCAACTTGGACAAGCGTTTCCTGTCATAGTATTTGCACTCACCCTTACGTTTGTAGCTCCCTATTTAGAAGAATTAATTTATCGAGGTATCTTTAAAGAAACGCTATTTAAACGTAGCAGTTTCTGGTTACCATTTATTTTATCCTCACTTATTTTTGCTTCCCAACATGGTATTTCAAATTGGGTTGCGGTCTTAATGTATATCATAATGGGGATGGTGTTCTATCTCGCTTATCATCGTCGTCATAACGTTAGAGATAGTATGATGGTTCATATGATTCATAATGGTGTAACGGGTATTGTGATTATTGTGAGTTACTTTATCGCAATGTTTAGCTAAAAAAGGATACCTGTTAAATGAAGTCGACAACTATTTCGCCAAAAAAGGAGTGGAACGGAATTCATTTTGAATTCGTCGGTCCACTCCTTTTTTAATTCATTCGATCAATCTATATCAATATGATTTGAATCCTCATTAAACGCTTCAGTTTTAATATTTTTATCTTCCAAGAAATTGGCAATATCTTGTTTTTCTCGATCATTTACAATATCTTGATCTTTATTCACTTGCTCAATATCATTAAAAATAGATGTATCATCATCCGATTTTAATGAGATTTCTAAACTTTTTTGCTCTATGCGATTGGCTGTTGAAATATAACGACTTATTTTATCAGTATAGATCACATAATCATTATTTGGCATCTGATTATTTTGAATGTATTGTGCAAAATTTGTATCATTCTCATTCTCTAATTGAACAAGCTTTTTTAATTTGTTCGCTTCTGTGTTAGATAACTTTTGATTGGAATATAATTTCATTTTATATGTATTCATCGTATCATTGATTTTTTTATCAATGTTACTATACGTTTTAATATCTTTTTTAATCGTTTTTTCAGAAATCTGTACATGTCGTACTGATGTTTTTTCAAAAACATGATCCGGTATTTTTGTATCTGGTTCTAGACTGATATCTTGATCATCAGAACTCTTATTTTCTTCTGTTGAATGTTCTTCTTGTGTTTTCGCATTGTTCGAAGGGTCACTCTCCTCTTTAGACAATCGATGACATCCCACTAAGCCAATAGATAATATGAGAATAAGTGTCACTATCACTATCTTTTTCATAACTTTTCTCCTTAACGACGTTTATTTATCTTTACTTTAAGTATAGAACAATTACAACTACTTTTGAATGCGTTATAAGTTGCTACCTTTATATGGCGTACGGCACATTAACAGAACAATAATCACAATGGTATAGCCTATGGTAGAGACGATAGATGTTTCAAAACCAAACTGTCCTCCCGTAAGCACCATATTTTTAAAACGTAAAACATATTGAAAGACGTTATAGTCAGTTTCTTTTGTAGTGATATAAACGACTTGAAAGACATTCCAAAAGAAATGTAAGGTGATACTCGCCCAAATGGTGTTAAATCGATATGTTGCTATACCAAACATCATACCAACTAAAGTGCCACTAACTAACAATAAAAAGAAACTTGTCACATTTAGAGCACCATTCAATAAATGAATGACGCCAAAGAACAGTGAAGTAACGATGATTGCTATTCGAATGTTTGTTTTCTTTTCAATATAGCCCATTAAAAGACCTCGACACACCATTTCCTCGACAATAGCACCAGCTGCAGCTTGCATAAAAATAATGTAACTCAAGTCGTGTATCGTCTTACTGATTGAGTTAAAATGATGTACCTTAAAATCTCCCGGTATAAAAATAAAATAAATCGCATATATTACGCACGGTAATGCAATCCCTAAAATCAAATAAATCGGATGAAATACAGGTTTTGTCATTCGATATGAAGATAGAGTTTCTTTAAATACATGAGTAATTGTCCATCTTACGACGAGAAATGTAAGTAAAATATAAGTGAGACTCGATAAAATCGTTCCGATTCCATAAAATGGTATAATTATATCAAATAATAGTGCAATCGTTTGAGAAATCCCCATAATGATTATCGCTAAAAGAAACATACCAACAATTTTTATTATTTTCATTGTTATTCTCCAATATAAGTGATGTATATAAATTTATCATAGCATAGAAAAAAGAGTAAGATTGAATTGACAATGAATTCATTTTCCTACTCTCTTAATATTAAAAATTAATTTCTTTTTGCTATTTTAGATATATATGTAGAAGCTTTATTTTTGTCGTAAATCGTTAAACCAGTAATATCTTTTACATTTTTAGATGGTACAAGCAAGCTTACGATATAACCTAAAATAAAAGCAACTAAAAATGAAATAATTGATACGTAAAATGGTGAGTTTCCTCCACCTATTCCATGAAGTAAATAAGCGATAATTACTCCTGCAAATAGTCCGACAATGACACCAAATGTATTTGCACGTCTTGTGAATATCCCAACTGCAAATATTCCAGCTAACGGCACACCAAATAATCCAGTAATAAGTAAGAATAAATCCCATAAATTATTAGAATCTGCTGCAATTAAATACATCGAAATACCATAGCTTAATAAACCTGCTATCACAATAATTAATCGAGCAAATTTCACTTCTGATTTATCATCCCTTTTTCCAAAGAAGCGATGTTTAATATCTTCAGAAGTACATGCTGAAATTGAATTTAAACTTGATGAAATTGTTGATTGTGCTGCAGCGAATATTGCTGCAATAAGTAATCCACCAATAAATGGGGGCATTTCAGTCAAAATAAAATATGGAACAATTGATGATGTATTAAAACCTTTAGGCAATGTTTCTTGATGCTGATAAAATGAATACATCATCGTACCCATGCCATAGAAAATAGGCGCTGAAATTAGTGCTAAGACACCATTTGTCCATAATGATTTTTTGGTTTCTTCCATAGATTCTGATGCTTGATAACGTTGTACTACATCTTGGCTCGCTGTATATTGATGTAAATTATTAAAAATATTTCCCAGGAAAATAATTGGGATCGCCGCTGCTGCTGAGTTAAGTTTCCAATTATCTGCGCTAAGAATTTTTTTATTCGCAATAGCATCATGTACAATTGTGCCAAATCCACCTTTTATTTCAAAAGCACCGATGATAATGATAAGCAGTGCTCCACCAAGTAAAATGACACCTTGGATAAAATCGCTCCAAACGACTCCTTCGAATCCACCTAAAAATGTATATAAAATACATAAAATACCTACTAAACTTGCTACAATGTATGGATTAATATCAGATACAGCAGTTATTGCTAAAGTTGGTAAATAAATAACGATTGCAATACGTCCTAAGTGAAAAATAATAAATAATAATGATCCAATTAAACGTATACTTAGTCCAAATCGTGCTTCTAAATATTCATAAGCTGAAGTTACATGTAATTTTTTAAAGAATGGAACATAAAAAGCAATTAATATTGGAATGATTGCTACAATTGCAATATTTCCTGCTATATAGGCCCAATCAGTTAAAAAAGCTTTTTCAGGTGTAGACATAAACGTAATTGCACTTAATGTAGTCGCATAAATAGAAAAACCAATTGCCCACGATGGTAAACGTCCGCTTGCTTTAAAGAAACTATCAGTATCTTGGCTTGCACGTTTAGTAAAATAGGCACCTACTAATAACATTGCCACAAGATAGACGATAACTGCTATCCAATTCCATAACCCAAATCCTATATGTTGCATAAGGAACACCCCTTGTTTATATTCTGTCGTTTAAATTGTGTCGTAATTACAAGTTATAAGTTTCAATTAATTGATTTAATTCTTTACGATTTGCTTCATTAAATGGTGAAAATGGACGTTTAGGTACTCCACCATCGATGCCTCGTGTTTTTAATATTTCTTTTAAAGTAGGGTAAATACCCATGCTTAAAACTGTTTCAATAATATTATTAGTATCATGTTGAATTTTATAAGCTTCTTCAACTTTACCTTCACGAGCTAAATCATAAATTTGACGTGCACGACGGCCATTCACATTATATGTAGAACCAATTGCACCATCTACTCCAGAAATAACTGCTTGAACTAACATTTCATCAAATCCAGACAAAATCAACTTATCTGGAAATGCTTTTCTAATTCTTTCAAGTAAGAAGAAATTTGGCGCAGTATATTTTACTCCTACAATTTTTTCATTATCAAACAATTCTTCAAATTGGTTGATACTAATATTTACACCAGTCAAATCCGGAATGGCATAAATTATCATTTTATTTTGCGTTGCTTCAATAATATCGAAGTAATATTGCTTAATCTCTTCAAAAGAAAACGGATAATAGAATGGTGTTACTGCTGATAATGCATCATATCCTAAATTTGTGGCATACTTTCCAAGTTCAATGGCCTCATTTAGATCTAGTGAACCTACTTGAGCAATTAATTTCACATCATTTCCAACCGCTTCTTTTACAACTTTAAAGATTTGTTTCTTTTGTTCTTTACTAATTAAGAAATTTTCTCCAGAACTTCCATTTACATATAAACCGTCTAATTGTTCAACTTCTATTGCATTCTTTGCGATTTGTTTTAATCCTTCTTCTTTAACTTGACCATTTTCATCAAATGGGACAAGTAATGCTGCATATAATCCTTTTAATTGTTCTTCCATTCGAAATCCTCCAATATATGATCTGAATTTTTTATAATTTTATTATTAATTCAACAGCAATATATTCTATTTATATTTCGAATTGTAAACGCTATCATATTTTTATACAATACTATATGAAAAATATTAACAAATAATTCTAAATTTAATGAAAATAATTTTCAAATTAAAACTAGAGGACTAAAAATGATTTATAGTAGTTATAAAGAAAACTAAGGAGGTTTTTTATATGTATAAAATTGCAGTTGATATCGGGGGCACTAATATAAAACTTGCAGTAATTAACAATGAATTAAACATTATTGATTATAAAACCATTGCTACTCCAGACAATATTCACATTTTAATAACGAACGAAATATACTTAATCATTGATGCATTTATAAAAAAATATCAGCTTAAAAATCCTCACATTGGTATCTCAAGTGCTGGCGTTGTAGATTCAACTCGTGGAGAAATTGTTTACACTGGACCAACTATTCAAAATTTTGATGGTACAAATTTTTTAAATGTTTTCAAGGAATTGTCCTCAAATATAACTGTTTACAACGATGTAGATGCAGCATTACTTGGGGAGCTTTCTTTGCATAATTATGAAGAAAATAACATCTTTTGTCTTACTTTAGGAACAGGAATTGGCGGTGCATTTTATAATAAATCTATTGGAATCTATCAAGGTGCACGTCATCGAGCAAATGAAATTGGTTATTTGCTTTATCGTTCTTCCGATGACAAAACATTTGAACAAAGAGCTTCAACTTCAGCGCTAAAAGATTTAATGCTATTACATCACTTTAAGTATGACACTAACGTACCAAAATTATTTGAATTAGCTGAAGAAAATGACACTGTAGCAATCAATATTTTAGAAGAGTGGAGCCATTCAGTAGCTGAAGGTATCGCTCAATTACAAATTATCTATGATCCTGAACTTATCTTGATTGGTGGAGGTATCTCTTCTCAAAAAGATACACTATTAAAATATATTAAGCCTAAAATTCATTATTACCTTCCGCCTCATTATGGAATAGCACGTCTTCAGACGACTCGAAGCGGTAATAATGCAGCTTTGTACGGTGCAATACAATAGTAGTTATAAACATGGAGGACTACGCATTCTAGTCCTCTTATTTATTTGCTCCCATGGTTTAGCACAACTTGACGTGTTTGTTGATAGAGTTTATGCATATAAGGATCTCCAAGAAGAATGTAACTCACAAGATCTAATAAAAAGTGAGTTGCAATTTGTGAATTAATAAATCTTGTATCATTATTATTGGACTGCGCAGACGTAATCAGCACTAAATCTGCATTTTTAGTAATTGTGCTTCCTTCAAAATTAGTAATTACAACAACATAAGCGCCTTGATTTCGTGCTATTTTAGCCGCATCGATAAGCTCACTTGTTTCCCCACTATTTGAAATTGCTACAAACATATCATTCGATGATAATAATGACGCAGAAATCTTCATTTGATGAGCATCTGTGGATACTAAACCTTTTATCCCCATACGCATGGCACGATAATAAAATTCACTTGCTGTTAAACCTGAACTCCCTAAACCTGCGAAATTCACCTGTCTACATGTTTTTAAATTATGTGCTAAGCGTTTAATTTTTTCCTCAGAAATAAACTCTCCAGTTTGTTGAATGATATTTTGATGATAACGATGTATAAGTTGTACTAATGGTGCATTTTCTACAGATTTCTCTGATTTTTCATGTTGCAAACTAAACTTCATATCTTGAAAATTATCGTAATTTAATTTGTTACTGAAACGCGTTATTGTAGCTGGCGATGTTTCAATTGCATAAGCCAATGAATTAATTGTTGAGAAACTATCATCAAGTGGATGCTTTTGTATATATTCTATAATTCGTTTATCTGTTTTTGTTAATAAATGACGACAACGCTGAACTCTATTTTCAAATTTCATTTTACAATCATCCTCTTTACTCAATTAAATAACTTATGTCTAATTTATTATAAATGAAAATATTTTTCAATTTATAATTTTAAATTGATAATAATTTTCTTAATGTTATGATATGAGTAAATCAATTCAACAGTATTGTATAAATAACCACAAACTCGATATATTCTATTTATAAATATAAATGTTACGGAGTGAATGATATGTTACCACAAGGATTAATCGTTTCTTGTCAAGCTTTACCTGAAGAACCTTTACATTCTTCGTTCATTATGTCAAAAATGGCTTTAGCTGCTTATCAAGGCGGTGCAGTAGGTATACGTGCTAACTCTATAGAAGATATTGTAGCTATTCGCAAGGAGATCAATTTACCAGTTATCGGAATTGTTAAACGAGATTACACTAACTCAAGTGTGTTTATAACTGCAACTTCAAAAGAGGTAAATGAACTCATTGAAAGCGGTTGTGAAGTCATTGCTTTAGATGCTACTAAACAAAAACGTCCAAAAGAACCTCTTGAAGAACTTGTGAAATATATTAGAGAAAAAGCGCCTGATATTGAAATTATGGCTGATATCTCAACGATTGAAGAAGCTATTTATGCAGATCAATTAGGTTTTGACTATATTGGAACCACTCTAAGAGGGTATACATCTTATACAAAGGGTCATATATTATATGAAAATGATTTTGAATTTTTAAAAGAAGTACTTAATCAAGTAAACACAAAAGTCATTGCAGAGGGTAATGTCATCACACCTGACATGTATAAAAAAGTGAACGAACTTGGTGTTCATTGTACAGTAGTTGGTGGTGCGATTACACGACCTAAACAAATTACCGAACGATTTGTTGAAGCAGTAAAAAATCATTCATAAACATATGGAGGCGTTTAGATGATGAAATTGATCAATTTAAAAAACAAATCTATCGCAAGTGATTATGTGGCAGTTGAGTTGTTAAAGTTAGTACAAAGTACGCCGACAGCTACTCTTGGATTAGCGACAGGTAATACGATGACAGAAATCTATCCACAATTATCTGAATTATTAACGGCAAATCGTGTGAATTTAAATGATATTAAAACATTTAACTTAGATGAGTATGTGGGTCTTAATTCATCACACCCTCAAAGCTACTACACATATATGCATGAGCTGTTATTTAATCATAACGAATGGAATGAAGATCATATCTACATTCCAAGAGGAGACGCACCTGATCTTGAAGACGAAGCATATGCTTATGAACAGCGTCTATCCTCTATAGGACAACCCGATATTCAATTATTAGGTATTGGAGAAAATGGCCATATCGGTTTCAACGAACCAGGTACATCTTTTGACAGTCAAACACGAGTTGTAGATTTAACTGATTCTACGATTAAAGCAAATAGTATTCATTTTGATACGATTGATGATGTTCCAAAACAAGCCATTTCTATGGGATTACAATCTATTATGCGCGCAAAACGTATCATTTTATTAGCTTTTGGAGAACGTAAACAAGAAGCTATTGAGCGTTTAATGAATGGACCGAAAACTGAAACATTACCTGCCTCTATTTTACAAACGCATCCGAATGTAGACATTATCATTGATGATGTCATATTTAATTATTTAAACCACTAAAAAGGACAGAACGCTCGAGTTCTGTCCCTTTTAATATGTTAACTTTACTTCCTATGGATGTTTAAATAATTTTAAAAGTAATGAAATAATAATACAAACTATCGCAATAATTGCGAAAGTAATCAAGAAAATTAAATCCGTTTGAGTGAATTTCACACTGATATCTGACCAACTTTTAAAAGAACTATTATAAAGCGCATTGACCACTACAACCGCTAATAAAGCAATGACTGATAACCACCCTAAAGTAGTAAAGAAATTTTTTGCACTTGGAAATCTCAAATCATTTTGCATTATCTATCCCTCCTTTACTTCGAATTCATATATTATGTAGATTTACTATGTATATACACTAAACTTCATATATATAAACCTAAAAAGATAAAGAGATACTAAATTATTCATTTTTCACCATGCGAGTAGTCTTAAAAATGATGAATGGTACCTGATTTAATCGTTGTATCTACTTGTATATGGTCGTCTACAATTACGATATCTGCATCTTTTCCTATGCTTAAGCTTCCTTTTTGCTTATCAATATTAAGTGCAATGGCTTGATTTAAACTTGCCACTCGCCATAAGTGGTCTAAACTATCATGCGTAAATTGAATTAAATTATGCAGTCCTTCATTCATTTTTAAAATACTGCCTGCAAGTGCGCCATTTTCTAAACGTGCTTCTTTCCCTTTAACAATCACATTTTGTCCACCTAAATCATACTCACCATCTTTCATACCTTTGGCACGCATGGCATCTGTAATTAAATACATGTGAGTAGCTCCTTTTTGCTTATATGCAATATCTACAGCAGCAGGATGTGAATGAATCCCATCACCAATAATTTCAGTGTTTAAACTTTGATTGGTCCATGCGGCACCAAACACACCTGGATTACGATGCTCAAAAGGTGTTGCAGCGTTGTAAAGATGCGTTACATGTTTCGCACCTCGTTCTACCGCTTCATTTGCTTCTTCAAATGTGGCGACAGTATGTCCCATTGAAAAAATAATCTCATCACGCAATTCATTTAACGTGTCATGAGCGCCTTCGACTTCTGGCGCAAAAGTAATGATTTTAATTAATCCTTTCGCTACCTCTTGAAAATGTCGAATTTTATCAACAGTGGGACGTTGTACATATTTAGGATTTTGAGCACCCACTTTATGTTCAGAAATAAATGGTCCTTCTAAATGTACACCACTGATTTCAGCTGCTTCACCTAACGTTTGATTTTCATAACATGCGACAATATTTTTTAATGCTTTTTCAATATTCTCATCAGATTGCGTCATCGTTGTTGCTAAAAATGTTGTTGTCCCTTCAGACAATAATTGTTTAGCTAAATGATTTAAGCCGTCATACGATGCATCCATCGCATCTTCTCCATAGCCACCATGAATATGAATATCGATAAAACCTGGTAACACATGCTTTCCTGCTACATCTATTTGATTTAAATGACCTTTATAATCACCTTTTTGAATATCACTAATTTTGCCATTTTCTACGACAAGATACCCTTTTTCAATAACTTGTGCTTCCGTATAAATTCTTCCATTTGTAATGACATATTGAGACATGATACCCCTTCTTTTCTATAAAATTTCTTATCATTTCAAAGATATTATATCATTTCATATTGTCATCATTAGGCAATTTCTTCTTTTGGAAAAAATTTTCAAAAACGTCATTAAATGATTATATATATTCTTCTCAAACAAGACTATTCTATAAATGAAAAAGATTTGATATCAGGATAAAGAAGAAATATCAATGACAAAAAGTCTCGCGCATGAATGCGCGAGACTTTTATATACCATTTCTAAATTTATCTCAACATCGTGCCACCCTTACCTCAATTGATAAGAGTGGCATTTTTTTCATTATGCTGATTTCTATTTCTTAAAAGTACCTCCCCTTCTAATAATAAAGAAGTCGCCTTGTCAGGCGCCTTTAGTTTCCAACGTGAGAAATGGAGGTGAATGACATGATATATCACGAAATCATTACAGAACTCAATAATCTAAATGAAACGCCACAAACGATAATCGCTCAATATGAACGTATTGAATTTGGTCAATCATGCACTAACGATGAAACATTATTAAACTGCAATTTCACTAAAATCTTTCACAAATTGAATCAAAATCATACACTACGCCCTTATTTAAAACTCATATCGACTAATCCATCTGAATTAATAGAATGGTTCATTCTTTATTCATATGTCCTGGGAAATGACTAGGTTAGACACGATATAACTAACTTAAATTTTCAAATTTAAATAGTACGCCATTTAAAGCGAAAAATACAATTTTTATAAAATAAAAACTTTTAAAGAAATGACCTATCATGTCTAAGGTCGTTTCTTATAATAAATTTAGGTTTTGTGAAAGGAAGCTTTCGCCTATGGAACAAGCATTTAGAGTATTAAATATCTACGATAAATTATTAAAAAATGAAACAGTCAACAAATTAGAACTTGCAACAGAATTTAATGTGAATCCTAGAACGATTCAACGAGATATAGATAATATTCGACATTATCTATATGAATCAACGCTGCACTCAGATCTTGAGTTACAAATTCAATTTGAACAAAGTAAAAATAGCTACTTTATTAAACGTTCTCCTAAATATTCACATCAAGATGACTTACGTGTTCAAGTGACATATGAAGTGACATTTAAGCTATACGAAACGTTAAAAATACGTGATGACATTAAAATTTTAAATAAAAACGATAAAACATATGACGTTCAAATGAATTTAAATCCTAATGAAGCAATTGACTTATGTTTTCAATATCATCGCTCGTTACGATTGATTTCTCCTGATCATCTATTAAAACAATTCACCGTAGAACTTATCAAACTACAAATGATTTATCTAAGAAATGAAGTATGACCTCATAACATGTAGGTTGTAATATATACATCCTACATGTTCATTTTAAAAATTTTATTAAGGAGTTGTTACTATGAAAAAATTCAAACCTTTCCTCATCATAATGAGCTTAGCAATATTCACTTTTTCACTGACAGGATGTAGCCAAAGTATCGAACATAAAAAAGATATTTCTATTAAAGATATTATTAATGATAAAAAGGAACACTTTTTATATACCGTAAGTAATTCCAATGGAGAATCAAAAGTAGATTGGATATACCTCACGAAAGCCGGCAAGATGAAAATGATTGCATTCGATGATTCTTTAGAAATTCCACCTAGCTTAATTAGTAAGTTAGATGCCAACGAAGTCAAAAAAACACTAGATAGTAAAGACGTTGACTATGACGAAACACCTTATCAAGATGTTAAAAGCTATATAGAATTAACCACAGATAACGGAAAACCTTTATTCACATTACTAACTACAAATAACATTTCTAAAAAAGATTTCCAAAATGATATTGGTAAGGCGATGAATCAATCCGCTACCGACAAAGATAGTTTTATGTTTTATACAAGCGTTGAAACAGGTCAATCTCAATATCCCACTAAAAATGTAGAGTATATTGGAACCTTTACAGCAAATCCTTCAGCCCTTAGAGGAGATGATGCGGATGATGACGATTATAAATATACAATGATTAAATTAGATAATAAACATCAAAAACTCGTTGACCTCTCACCTAAAGATAAAGACGTTACACAAGTTAAATTCTCAGATTTCAATATGGAATAAGGAGTAGTTAATATATGTATCAAACAAAAGAACAGTTAATGTCAGATATCGCATTATTAATTAAAGCACATGATCAAAAAGAGTTTCAAAATAAACTCATTCGTCAAGAAGAACAAGAGATAAAACACTTAACATTAAAACAAGTCAAAAAGAAAAACATGTTAATATTATTATTACCGAGTCTTGTGATGATACTCATATCATTGTTTATCTATCACTCAACTAGCCTTATGATGATTGGACTCATTTTACTTATCGTCTGGTTCGTCAAAAATAAAAATATCAGACCTGAAAACAAATCAATTACTAAATCGAAAGGATATAAAAAAGCTGAAAAAGAGCTGAAAGATCAACCCGATATTCAACAGCATCAACATAATATTCAACGTCATCAACACACATTAACTGATATACACCACACTGTAGCAGCTTCTAAAGCCCAACAACGTATTCCAAAAGCTTATACTCACATTCATTCTTTACGTTCAATGTTTAGTTATCTTTATAACCAACGCGCTGATACTTTAAAAGAAGCCATTAATTTATATGAAACAGAATCACATCAAGCACGTATGGAAGGGCAACAACAACAAATTCTTTCTACTGTTACTCAAACAAGTGTAGATGCTAAAGCAGCAAAATACGCGTCAGAATTAGCAGCATCCAATTCCCAAGCATCTGCAATATGGGCAGAAAGAGCGGCACATAGCGCTAGAGCAGCCAATGAAAATGCCGCAGAAGCTTCTCAAAATGCAAGTGCAGCAGCAACTCATGCGTATAAAGCAAGAAAAAATACTGAAAAATAGATATTAAATAAAACACCTTCTAACCAAAACTGCTAGAAGGTGTTTTATAATATGTTCACTACCCGTCTATCTCAAATCCCATATCTTCAATCATTTGGTAATCAAGCTCATTAGGTTGTCCGCCTGTTACTAAATAATCGCCTACAAAGATAGAATTGGCTGCTTGAAGTGCAGTTGCTTGAAGTGAACGTAAATTGACTTCACGACCACCCGCAATTCGAATTTCTTTAGTAGGATTAATCAATCGAAACAGAGCTAAGATACGTAGACACTTTGTTGGAGATAACAAGTCTAACCCACCAAACTTGGTACCTTTAATCGGATGTAAGAAGTTTACTGGAATACTGTCTGCATCAATCTCTTTTAACGCAAATGCCATATCGATAATATCTTCATCTGTTTCTCCCATGCCACAAATCACACCAGAACATGGTGAAATATTATGTTCTTTCATAATTTCAACCGTATTCACTCTATCTTCATATGTATGTGTTGAAACAACTTCCTCATGGTAACGTTCACTTGTATTTAAATTATGATTATAGCGATCAACACCGGCTTCTTTTAATTGTGTCGCTTGTTCATCATCGACTAAACCTAAACACGCACAAATTTTAAGTTGTGGATGAATAGCTTTAATATCTTCTACCGTATCACAAATATGATTTACTTCTTTATTCGAAGGACCACGTCCACTCATTACAATACAATACGTTCCAATTTTATGGTCTGTCGCGACTTGTGCCCCTGCTTTAATTTGTTCTTGGTCCACTAAAGCATAACGTTGTTTTTCTTTCATTTTGACAGATTGACCACAGTAACCACAATCTTCCGGACATATGCCACTTTTCGCGTTTAAAATCATATTCAGTTTTACTTTTTTACCGTAATAATGTTTTCTTACTATATAGGCTTCATTTAATAATTCAAACGTATCAATCGTTTCGTCTTGAAATAGACTTAGACACTCTTCTTTAGTTAACGCTTCTCCATTCAATACACGTTCTGCTAGATTTAATGTCATGATGTTTGTCACTCCTATCTTTTAAAATACACTAATAAAACTCATAATTGTAAACTTTATATAATAATAAGTTTACATTATTCTTTGATTAAATCAAAGGATGTTTTAAAATGAAATGGTCTATGAATATAACCTCAGACAATCCGAAGTAGAACTTGTAACTATTAGATATTTGAGTAACTCATAAAAAAACTTGAGCCTACATATGTAAAATACATATATTAGGCTCAAGCGATTTAATATAACTATTTATTTTGTAATACGTGTACCAATTTTACCTTCTAGCGCATCATTTAAACCTGATAAAGAAGTAATCAACACACTACCTTTGGGATTCTTTTCAATAAATTGAAGAGCTGCTTCTACTTTTGGCAACATACTGCCTTTCGCAAATTGATTATCGGCAATATATCCTTTCATATCATCGACTGTGACGTCACCTAGTCCTTCTTGATTGTCTTTTCCGTAATTAATATAAACATAATCAACAGCTGTTAAAATAATTAATTGATCCGATTGTAAATGAGCTGCAAGTAATGCACTTGTCTTATCTTTATCAATGACTGCATCGACACCTTGATAACGACCACTTTGTTCCTTAACAACTGGGATACCGCCACCACCAGCTGCAATGACAAGCGTGCCATGTTTAATGAGTGTTTCAATACTATCAAGTTCAACAATATTAATAGGTTGAGGAGAAGGCACAACGCGACGATACCCACGTCCTGCATCCTCCATAAATGTATATCCTTTTTCTTGTCTCATTTTATCTGCTTGTTCTTCTGTATAAAATAAGCCAATAGGTTTCGTTGGATGTTGAAACGCTGGATCATCGCTCGCTACTTCGACTTGTGTTACGAGTGTTACAACTTCTTTATTGATACCTAAAGTATGGAGTTCGTTAAGTAAGCTTTCTTGCATTTGATAGCCAATATACGCCTGACTCATTGCGCCACATTCAGGGAATGGGAAAGGCGGGCCTTGTTCATGTTCTGCTGCATAATTTAATCCTAAATTAATACTTCCCACTTGTGGTCCATTCCCATGACTAATGACAACTTCATATCCTTTGTTTATTAAACCAACTAATGATTGAGCTGTTCCTTTTACAAGCTCTAATTGTTCTTTCGGTGATTCCCCTAAAGCATTGCCACCTAATGCGACCACGATTTTAGACATCCATAGGTCCCCCTTTTTTCTCTATTCGCCTAAAGTTGCCACCATTACTGCTTTAATCGTATGTGCTCTGTTTTCGGCTTCTTGAAAGACAACAGAACGATCACTTTCGAAGACCTCATCTGTGACTTCCATTTCATTCAAACCATATTTTTCTTTAATTTGTTTACCAATTTCTGTTTCTGCATTATGGAAAGCAGGTAAACAGTGTTCAAAAATGGTATGTGGATTGCCTGTTTTTTCTATTAATTCTTTTGTTACACGATAAGGTTCTAATAATTTAATACGTTCTTCCCAAGTATCGTCAGGTTCACCCATCGATACCCACACATCTGTAGCAATCACATCCGATCCTTTCACCCCTTGGTCAATATTGTCAGTCACTAAAATAGTACCGCCGTTTTTATCAGCCAATGACTGACATGTTTTTAGTAACTCATCTTTAGGTCTTAACTCTTTCGGACACACAAGATGGAATGTCATTCCCATAATAGCTGCGCCTTGCATCAATGCATTTGCCATATTATTGCGTCCATCACCAATATATGTGAAATGAATGTCTTCATAAGGTTTTTTTAATACTTCTTTTGCAGTTAAAAAATCAGCAAGCACTTGTGTTGGATGATCTTCATTCGTTAAACCATTCCAAACCGGAACACCAGCATATTCTGCAATTTCTTCAATAGTACGTTGAGAAAATCCGCGATATTCGATACCGTCATACATACCACCTAAAACACGAGCCGTATCTTTAGCCGTTTCTTTTACTCCCATTTGTGTACCTGTAGGCCCAAGATACGTCACATGAGCACCTTGATCATAAGCTGCTGTTTCAAACGCACAACGTGTGCGTGTAGAATTTTTTTCGAAAATTAAAGCGATATTTTTACCTTTAAGTTTTTGTTGTTCAATACCAGCATATTTTGCACGTTTTAAATCTTCAGAGAGATTAAGTAAGAATTCCATTTCTTTTTTTGAAAAATCAAGTAATGTTAAAAAATTTCTATTTCTTAAATTTTGCATCTTAGCCCACTCCTTTGTCAGAGATTTAGCATTTAAAATTCAATACTTATGATGTGTATGAACGTTACAATATGTGTAACTTTTTATTATATTATTACACAAAAAACATAAGATAGAAAATTTAAAACGTACAACAAAAAAACTTCTTTGCCATATTTCGACAAAGAAGTCACTCATGTTTATGCTGTTTTAACTTTTCTTTTTGCTTCACGATCTATCATATCTTGTTTTGTAACAATTGGATATTTTTTGAATACAAGAGAACCAAGGAAGCCTGCTAAACCACCTACAATGGCCACTACAACACCATAGATAATCACTTTCATTGGACTATTAAAACCAAACATCACTAAGAATCCTGCAATGGGTGTTGCTGTCCCTGTTGCGTCATTGATCATACCAGATAAAGCGATAATTAAACCTGCAACAGCTCCTCCAAAGAAGTTTGTCACATACACTGGTATCGGATTGGCAGAGACAATATCAGCTTGAGATAACGGTTCAATACTTACCGAAATTGTTGATTTACGATCCCCTAATTTTAAACGATGGAACAGCGTACCATTCATAAATGCCGAACTAAATGCAGCCATAGCACCAATCGCCATTGGCACGCCAGTTAAACCAAGTAAGGCGGTTAAAGCCATTGAACTTAACGGTGCTGTACCTACAACAGTAATAATGCCTCCAAGAATAATCCCCATGATAATTGGATTTGTGTCCGTACTACTTTTAATAATGTCACCAATTTTTAGTAATGTATTATTCACTACTGGCGTTAAACCCGTCGCAATTAAACGTGCAAGTGGTGCAAGAAGAACGATTGAACCAATAAGATCTACACCATCTGGAACATATTTCTCTGTATATTTCATAAGATAACCTACAATATAACCAGCAAAGAAGCCTGGAAGTAAGTCTAAACCACCACAAGCAGCTCCGATAACTAATGCATACACAGGTGAAACACCAATAGCTAAGGCCGTTAACCCAGCAGCAGCGACACCACCAAGACCTCCCGCAGCGTCACCTAGTTGTTCTAAAAATTTAATACCAAATACTTCTCCACCTACATATTTGTTAAAAGCTTCTACTAAAAATGTCGCAATGGCTGCGTTAGCTAAAGCTCCCATCGCACGCATACCACTAGGTGCTTTATATGTAAATAACGTAAAAATCACTAAGACTAAAACTAAAAACAACGTACCAATTAATAAATCCATAGTCTACTGTCATCCCCTTATAATTAATTTAGATGTGAGGTATGGCTTCATATCAAACAATATCTCACTACTTACTTTCTTCCTTAGTAGACAGTTTACTAAAAAACGAAATATATTTCACGGAATTTTTTAAATTTTTAAATTAAATTGAAAAGTTCGTTTATTTTTTACTTAATTACTTCAAAATATATCTATCTTATACATTATGAAATGATCGATAAAATGATATAAATATACAAATGAAATAATCTGTAGTTATAACTTATTTTGAATATATTTATTACGGCACTCACTTCCTTTTAAATCTGTGATATGACGTGTTAAGCACATTCTGTGTGTGACTTTAACTATTACATTTGTCATAATAACAATCGATTATAACTGCTCTTTTATTATGCAAAAAGCTGAGACAATCAAACGTCTCAGCTGAATGACATCTATATTATTTTGTTATTTTTGAAGTTTTACGTTTTCTTAAAAATGCTAAGCCTAAACCACCAGCTAATACTGACCATAATGTCGTGGTTGTATCGTGTTGCCCTGTTTGTGGTAAGTGTTGTACATGTTTATTATCTTTATGTGTTGCATGTTTCATAGAATGCATTGCAGATGTTGAGTTATTTATTGCGTCTACCGTATGGCCAGTCATTGTCATGGGTTGTGTATGTTCATGATGCAACTCATGTTGATAATGCGTATGTTTAGCATTATTCATATGACGCTTAACATAGTCACATTTCATTTCATGTGTAACTTCACTTTGAGTTGATTCATGTTTCATATCGTGATGATGCACAGGTTGAGTGTTATCTTCTACATGTGGATGGCTTGAATGTATACTTTGATTCATATCATCTGAATGATGAGTTAACTTTTGTGAATGTGCATTATCTTTAGTTATTGTGTCGCTTTGATTTGTCTCGTCTTTAACTGGAAACGCCATATCTTCTGTTTTGCCATTGTCTTTTGAAGATGTGTCGCCAGTGATCTGATTACCATCTACATCACTTGCGTGGTTATCATCTATTTTAGATGTATCAACATTTTCTTTTGACGTGTCATCATCTAGCATATCATCACTTGGTGTTTCATCTTCATTTTCACTAAGTAAATCATCTAATTCCCAAGTTGATGTTGTGCCAGAGACTTCAAATGAGGCGATTAACAATGGTTTACCATTTGGACTTTTCTCTGCACTTTCAAAAGTAATGCCTTCTGGTGAAATATCTTTATTATCTGGATCATATAAATATTTCACAAAATATGGTTCATAAGGGTTAGTAATATCATAAATCATAATCCCACCGACACGCTCTAAACCAACAAACGCATATGAATGACTGCCTACTTGTCCAACCACCACATTTTCAACTTCTGGACCTTTATCATCACTACGACCATCGACTTCAATATCATTGTAATCTTTATAATCTACATTAAAACGTTCAGGTAATAATTCTAAAATACGTTGTTCAATATCATTGCCACTGTCATAAATCATTTCTAAATCAGATGCTCTTAAAATTGAGAATGAACGACCACCATAAGAAACTAACGCGTGGTATGTACCATTTTCATCTTTAAAAGGTTGATCTGTTGTCACTTTTAATCGACCTAATTGGTCATCATTAAACAAACCATTTTTAACCATGTCATCTAACACTTCTTGTGTATAACCTTGGTAATAGGTCGCATCTAACTGAATATCATTTTTGATTTTTTTCACACGAGTTTCTTCAGCATAGCCTTTGTAGTCTTGTGAGTCACCTTCATTCGCAATTACCAAATATGTTTCGCCATTATATTCATATGTTTCGATACCATCTGGTTGAAGTAAGCCTAACACCGGCACGCGACGTAATTCTGACTTGCCATCTTTATCAGACGTATCCATTGAATTTTGAACTAATGAATGATCTTTATACGGTAACGCTTTTACATCAACAATTGAAGCATTCGCAATATCAATTTTCGCAATGGCACTCACTTCTTGTAATGTGACATACGCGTATTTACTTTGATTATCTACCGCAATATATTCTGGTTCAATATTTAAGTACGCATCTTTTGCATTAGGTCCTAAAGCACGTAGCCCCTTTTGATGTTCTTTAGTAAATGATGCTGTACGAATATCTTGTGCACTTAAATGACTTGGACCACTTGTCACATCAATCACAGATACAGATCCTTCTGGATTCACTGTATAATCATCATTCGGTTCACCTTCATTTGCGACAAGTAAATACTTACCATCTTTAGAGAATGTGACCATATCAGGTAGACTGCCGACCGTCACATGATTTAAATAATTACCGTCTTTATCATAGAATGCTACGGTACCAGGTTGTGTTTTATCAACTGCTGGCGCAGACACCGCAAAATAGTCTCCACCTGGATGAACAGCCACACTTGTCACATCCCCAGCTTCAATGTCATTATCTTGTAAGTAAATACGTTTCTTCAGATTAATCGTACCATCCACGCTAGGATGTGCGACGTCAACAATATCTAACGCTTCCTTATCGCCATTAATTGAATACGCCACACCATTGGTAGGATTATATTTTACAATTTCAGTGCCACCTTTATCAAAATCAGCACCACTTGTATAACGACCTGTATGTGTCACATTCAATTGATCTTGACCCGTACGAGATGCATTCTTTGCACGTTGCGCAGACGTCCACATTGGTGTCGTTGAAAGAATTGCCTTCGGTTGTTGATTTTGTGTATTCGCATCTTGTTGTAGCGCTTGATACAACACTTCTTTTTCATTAGACGTTAAGTTCTTGAATTCCGTCTTAGGGATGTCTTGAATAGTTACTTTACTTTCAGATGTAGGCGCTACTGTGGACGTTGTGTCTGCTTTTGGAGCAGGCTGTGCAGATATTTGATTTGAGTAAGTTGAAATATTATCTTGTGCCGGCATTACGTTATCCTCTTTAGCACTTTGAACAACAGACTTGTGTGATGTTGGTTTACTTTCTTGAGTTGAAAGTTGTTCTTGTGTAGATATCTCTTTGGTAGAAGATTGTATTGTTTCTTTTTTAGTGCTTGTTGATTTTGATGGCGTAGATGATTGTGCTTTAGTATCTGTTGAAGATGCTTGTTGTTGTGACGTTTCAGGTTGAGTTTTTATACTTTGTTGTGTTGCAAGTGCTTTTGAAGTTTCAGTTGTGGCTATTTCTTTAGTATGTATATCTTTTGTTGAAGATGCTCGTTCTGTAGATGGTTCTTCTTTTATTGTAGTAGTATTAGATTGACTTTCTTTCGATGAAGGCGCCTCTTCTATGCTTGTAGTTTCTTGAGACGAAGGTGTTTCTTCTGTTGATTTTACTTCTTGTGTTGAAGGCGTCTCTTGTGTATTCGAAGTTGTTTCTGTTGTAGATGGTTCCTGTGTAGTAGAAATTTCTTTTGTATTAGATCCCTCTTGTGTTGACGTTGATTCCTGTTTTGATTGGATGTGTTCAATAGATGTAGTCTCATGTGTTGTCGCTTCAGTTGTTTCAGCAGCAGACGCATGACCACCACCTAAAAATAATAAACTTCCCACTAAGATTGACGCTGCTCCAAAAGAATATTTACGAATCGAGAACGATTCTTTCTTATTAAATAACTGCTTCTTAGACATAAAAAATCCCCCTGTAAAATGAAATAAATACACTTTCATCTTACAGAAGGAATGTTTAACAAATATAAGTGTAAAGTTAAGATAGAGTAAATTAAAGCAACCTTTTATCTATTTCATAATCAATATCCCAATGTTCCGCCATGTGTTCATAACTATGTGAAATTTCCTCAAACATCATACTTACTTGCAAAAATCTAGATTGTAGTTTGTTTGCAATCGCTAAATAGCTTTTACTTTTAAATCTTTCAAATTCTCCTCCGTTATGTCTGAACATAGCTCCTAGAGAATTAATAACACTACTTTTAAATCCATTATAAATATCATTTTCACTAAAATGTTCTAATAATTTATAAAATTTCTCATTATTATCAATATCTTCAAAATTATTCATAGAATTAAAAATTAGATGTCCCAAACATTGTTTTCCATATTTTTCTATATTAATTCCTTCTAGCTTTAATAATACACTATTAAACCAATTTTCAATTTTTTCATAAGTACATTCATTATTGAACTTTATATAACTATTTACTAAATGTATGTGAGTGTATAAATTCATATTAATTCCCAAAAATTTATCAGTTTCATTCGATATACATTTTATTAATTCTATATAATTCTCTTCATTATCTATAATCATTGTATTAATATTTGGAAATTCATATTCATTATAAGTACTTAGAAATTTAAAATATTCTATTTCTAGTCTTGCTAGTTTAGCAGTATTAGAAAAATCACTTTCATTTAATTTTGAAAATATTTCTTTAATTTCATAACTTAGTTTTGTAGTATTAAAATCTTTAGTTTTGCTACTAAACTTTTCTAGTGTTTTTACCAATAACTCAGTATCAAAATCATTCAGTTTTTCATAATCAAATAATATATTTATAGCTTCTATCATATTTTCGTTTTCAAGTAACTTATTTATTATAAAATTAATATCTACATCATACTGATCAATAACAATATTTTTTATATTTCGCCATAAGTTTCTATTATATTTTTCTTGTAAACTCTCTATATAAGATAACGTTTTTTTATTGATTGGAGTAAAACTTAGTACATAACATTTTACTTTATCTTCACAAATATTTCTAACTATTTTTTCAATTTCTGTGCTTTGTAACTTAAATAAGTAACTCCTTAAAAATATTTCCAAATTAGCATTAGATTTTTGTTTATATATTATATTTATTAATTCTTCTTTATTAATATTTAATTTTAGCAAGAGATTAGCTACATTAGTAGGTGCATCAACATAAGTGATTAAGGATACTAAATCTTCAATATTATTTTGTTCAAGAAAATATTTCAATTTTTGTGTTTGATAATGTACTACCTTTTCCTTTTTTACTTCTACATTATCATCAACTTCATATACTTTTTTTCTTTCAAAGATTTTTAGATTGTATCTTCTACTAAATATTGGAGCGTATCTTATTATTTTATTTTTTGGTTTTAGTAATTCGTATAATTTTTTAATTCTAGTTAAATATATCTCATAAGTTTTTTCATCTTGATAAGAGTGATTATATAGTGCATCTAATAATAATGATTTTTCTTCATCACTAGCTTGAGCAGCAAAATTTTCAATTTTACTAAATATAGTTTCTAACACTTTGTCTTCTATTCCTTGGCTACTTATAAGTAATAACTTTTTTAATTTCTTTACATCTAAATTATTAAATTCATCTAAAAAATTAATAAATTCATCAATTTTAGCAATGTCTAGTATTTGATTTTTTAAACCTGACAAATCACATTGTATTAATTCCCTATTAAATTTTGGAGTATTTGAAATAGAGGTTATTCGATTCTTAAAATCTAATATACTAATTGTCATTTCCCATAAGGATTCAGAATACTCATCAATAAATTGAGATAATATTGTTCTAACATCGTTACTTTTAGACATTGGGTGAGGAAAAATTGGTGAATATATCGCCACTAGTGTATTAATAGGTGTATTTACAAGATTATCACTAATTTGATATTGGGTCATTTCTAATAAAATTCGAGTAACTTTATATAAGTTTTTAGGGTCCCATGCTAAAACTTCTAACGCATGTAATAAATAAACTCTATCATTACTTTGAATAATACTTTTTATAATTTTTTTATCTTTCAAATATTTTTTAAGTATCACCATTAAAAATATTTGGGGAGTTGCTTCAGCATATAAGGGAAAATAAATAATTTTCTCTGAAATATTATCACTATTTATTGAATTCATTTCCTCATTAACAAATGTTTCTATCATATTTTTTATATTAACAGTTAATTGTTTACCAAAAACATTTTGATTAGTCATTAATATAACTAATGTTTCTATCACATTTCTTTGAAGAAGATTAGAGTATTTTTTAATAGAAATCAATTTATTACTCTGTATAATTTCATTATTATTTATAATTTCTTTAGCAATACTAAAAAAAGAAATTATATTTTCATTACTAATTTGTGTTCTTAAACCATAAAATGCATCTATTTTAGATTTAATTCCTTGTATATTAGCAATTTTCCAAACTGGAGAATCATCTACACTAATAAGCTCATTAAAATTACTTTCTATGATATCATTATTCTTTTCATTAGAAAATTCCATTAATATTTCTAAATCACCTATATAATTCTTATCAATTCCACCTAAGAATACATATGGAATCAATTTTTTTGAAATTGATTTATTTGTTGACCAAGAAGGATTTTTTATGGCTTCATTTTTTGTTAATTGTCTTCTCAATATAGTTAATGACTTTCCTGTATATTTAGCTAAATTATTTATTTCATTAAAAGTAAGATTTAAATCTTCTAAACTGTCTTGGAATTCACTAAAGTTTAAGATTTCTAAATTTATATCTAATTCAGAATCATTGAGTATATTTGGTTTTATAATAATTAATTTTTTATCTATATTATTATTTAAAATTTTTTCACTTTCTATATCTGAAACTATCAAGATTGCGTTATTATTTATATTTTTTATTTGATCTGCTGCTTTTTTACTATTCACAATTACAACTTTATCCATATAACTATGTAAGTTATTCTTATTCAACATAGAATAAATAAAACCTAAAGATTCTTCTTTAGATTCTGAAGCTATAGATAAAACCTTTTTATTTTTATTTTCTAACCAATTTTTAAAAGTGTCCTCAAATCTATACAAGTAGACTTTAAACATTTCTTCAGTAAATTTAGGTTTAGTATCTCTAATCCAAATTTCCCATGCTTCTTCTAACGATTGAAATCCCTCCATTTTTAAGCTCATTTTATCTGCTAACCAAATTTGAACTTCAGGTGCCGTTTCAATCCATTGTTCTAAATCATTATTATCAATTATTTTAATATCTTTCCAGGCATTTTCTTTTCTTTTCTCTTCAATCCATTGTTCTTTTTTAAGAAATTTTCTTGGGGTGACAAATACAAATGTATTGTCTTTTCTATATTCTTCACTTTCTATCTTACTCTTATTTTCAAAATCGTTATTAGCTTTTTTCTGAGGATTTTTATTAGTTCCAAATTCCCAATGTGACTTACCTTCTGGAATCCATCCATTTTTAATACCATTAACTTTCAATACTCCATCCGCACCAGGTTGTTGGGAATTATCGTATCCAGGAAAATCAATATATTCTATTTCACTTATAGTAGAGTGTATTAATTTACGCAACAGTACTGGTAATATTTCCCTGCTATTTATAGTGTTTGCCCATTCATTAATATTAGTTGAAGTAATACTTATAATCTCAGGTATATTTTTTGTCATACTTACACCTCATTTTTATATTTAACTGATTAATAAGTTTTGTTATCAATATATATTTTAATATATTCTATGCTATATTTATCATAAAGTACTTATATTGGGTGATGTTATGAAGTATCAAGGTGAGTTGGCACTTGAGGAAGAGGTGCTACAACAATTAGAATCGCAAGGCTATGAACGTGTAAATATTAATAGTCATGAACAACTTGTTCAGAATTTTCGAGCCATTTTAAATGAACGTAATAAAGAAAATTTAAACAATACACCACTTTCAGATGCTGAGTTTTCACGTCTTATGGTTGATATTAGTGATAAAAGTGTCTTTGAAAGCGCGATGCAACTGCGAGACAGTTATACACTTGAACGTGATGATGAATCAAAGGTATATCTATACTTCTTAAACACAGACCATTGGTGTCAAAATAAGTTCCAAGTCACGCACCAAGTTTCCGTAGAAGATCAGTTTAAAGGTCGTTATGATGTAACCATCCTTATCAATGGCCTACCACTCGTTCAAATCGAATTAAAACGTAGTGGTATCGCCATTACACAAGCATTTAATCAAATTGAACGTTATCGTAAACATAACTATCGCGGTCTTTTCCGCTTCATTCAATTATTCGTCGTTAGCAACAAAAAAGAAACGCGTTACTATGCGAATAGCGACAAAGAAATCTTTAAAAGCTTTATGTTCTATTGGAGCGATGCACAAAATCGTCGTATCAATAATCTTAAAGAATTTATCGAGACATTCCTCAATCGTTGTCGCATTGCGAAAATGATTAGTCGCTACATGATTACGAACGAAACAGATCAATTATTGATGGCCCTTCGCCCCTACCAGGTCTATGCTGTTGAAGCACTCATCAATCGTGCTACAGAAACGAACAACAACGGTTACGTATGGCACACTACAGGTAGCGGTAAAACATTAACGTCATTTAAGGCAAGTCAAATTCTCGCGAAAGATCCAAATATTAAAAAAGTCATCTTCTTAGTCGATCGTAAAGACCTAGATAGCCAAACACTCGCAGAATTTAATAAATTCCAAATGGATTCCGTCGACCTTACAGACAATACACATAAACTGTTAAAACAACTCGGTGATCCATTCCAAAAACTGATCGTCACAACAATTCAAAAAATGTCGAATGCTGTAAAATCTGGTGCAAAAGTGATGGATCAATATAAAAATGATAAAGTCGTCTTCATTATTGATGAGTGTCATCGCACACAATTTGGAGAAATGCATCGCGATATTCGCCAACACTTTAACAATGCGCAATATTTCGGATTCACAGGTACCCCACGTTTTGAAGAAAATACCAGTCAAGACGGTCGGTCAACAGCTGATATTTTTGAAAAATGTCTACATACCTACTTAATTAAAGACGCTATTCGCGATGGTAACGTTCTTGGTTTTTCAGTTGAATACATCAATACATTCGATAACACACTCGACCCTATTGATGATACGTATATTTCTCACATTGATGAAAATGAACTCTGGATGGCTGACGACCGTCTAACAATGATTGCCGATCATATTATCAACAATCATCATAAAAAAACGCGCAACCAAATGTACACATCGATATTTACCGTTCAAAGCATTCCGATGGCGATTAAATATTACAACATTTTCAAACAACTTAAAGAAGAAGGTCAACATGACTTGAATGTTTCAACTATCTTCACTTACGCAGCAAATGAAGATAAAAAGAAACAAGTCAATCATGTTCATTCAAAAGAGGCATTACAACACATTATCCTAGACTACAATCAAACATTTGGTAAAAACTATTCACTCGATACCTTTGATGGTTTCTTCAATGACATTTCTAAACGCGTCAAAGAAGCTAACCCTGCCGAACGTCTAGATATTTTAATCGTTGTAGATATGTTCTTAACTGGTTTCGATAGTAAGAAGTTAAACACTCTTTATGTTGACCGTAACCTTCAATACCATGGTTTGATTCAAGCCTATTCACGTACCAATCGTATTGAAGATGAAACAAAGCCATTTGGTAATATCGTTTGTTACCGAAATCTTAAAGACAATACCGATAAAGCAATTGAATTATTCTCTCAAACCAATGACACCGACACAGTACTGAGCCCTTCCTTCGATGTTATCTTAGACGAATTCAAAACCACGCTTGCGGAATTGTTCAAGATAGCACCGACACCAGATAGCGTTGATAACTTAGAACGCGAAGATGAACAATATCAATTTGTCATGGTTTATAGATCACTTGCTGGTATCATGCAACGATTAAAAACGTCTGATGAATTCTATTTCACAAAAGAATTAATTGGTATTGATTCACAAACTTATGAAGATTATAGAAGTAAGTATTTAAGCATTTACGATAAAAATAAAAAAATTAAAGATAAAACATCTGTTTTAGATGATATTGATTTTAAGATTGAAATATTGAGAAACGACTTAATCAATGTTCAATATATCCTTAACTTACTGAACCAAATGGATTTATCTGATCAACAACAAACTGAAAAAGTAAAACATCAAATTCACCAACTATTAAATAAAGCAGACGATGATCATCTACGCCTTAAAGCAGATTTAATTCGAGAATTCTTAGAAAAAGTCGTTCCAACCTTAAGCCACGATGCAATCGTTGAAGATGCTTACTTTGATTTTGAAGAAATGAAGAAAGAACAAGAATTACAAGATTTTGCGACAAGTAAAGATTATCCACTTGATTTACTTAAAAATGTAGTAAATGAATATGAATTTAGTGGTCAATTAGATAATAGAACCGTTGAGCAAGGTATCACAGGTGGCTTAATTGTACGTTCTCAAAAAATTGAAAATGTGAAGTCATTTGTGAAAGAAACATCAGAAAAATATGGCGCAGCGAATTAAGAATCGACAAAATTTAAATTTCTGCCAACAATTTACAGTTAAGCGGAACATACCGCTTAACTTCTTTTTTATTCTTCATTAAAATGAATTATAAAAGAAAACAAATATGATATTCCATTAATATTTACATATCTATGAGGAGGAATCATCTGTGTCTACAACAGAAAAACAACGTCAACAACAAGCAGAACTACAGAAGAAATTATGGTCCATTGCGAATGATTTACGCGGCAATATGGACGCTAATGAATTTAAAAACTATATTTTAGGTTTAATTTTCTACCGTTTTTTAAGTGAAAAGAACGAAGAAATCGCGAACGAATTACTTAAAGAAGATGACATTTCATATGAGGAATCTATGAATAACGATACATACCGCCCTATTGTTGAAAAAGAATTAATTGAAACATTAGGTTTCTACATTGAACCTGATTATTTATTCAGTAATCTTATTAAATCAATTGAAACACAAACGTTTCAAATTGAGGATTTAAGTACTGCGATTAAAAATGTCGAAAATTCTACACGTGGACATGACAGTGAAGATGATTTCATTCACTTATTCGATGATATGGACTTAACATCAAGTCGTTTAGGTAATACGAATGCGAAACGTACACAGCTTATTTCTAAAGTGATGGTACAAATTTCAACGTTACCATTTGTGCATAGTGATTTAGAAATTGATATGTTAGGTGACGCATATGAATACTTAATCGGTCAATTCGCAGCAAGCGCAGGTAAAAAAGCAGGGGAATTCTATACGCCACAACAAGTTTCTACTATCTTAGCTAAGATTGTCACGACTGGAAGAGAAAATCTTCGTAGTGTGTATGACCCTACTTGTGGATCAGGTTCGTTACTGCTTCGTGTAGGTAATGAAGCGAAAGTACGTGAATATTATGGCCAAGAATATAACAGTACAACGTATAACTTGGCTCGAATGAATATGCTTCTACATGATGTGAATTATAAACGTTTCCATATTGATAATGATGATACATTGGAAAATCCAGCTGTTCGTGATGAACGTTTTGATGCAGTGGTTGCGAATCCTCCATATAGTGCGAAATGGAGTGCAGATCCTTCATTCTTAGATGATGAACGCTTCAGTAGCTATGGTAAACTTGCACCAAAATCCAAAGCTGACTTCGCATTTATTCAACATATGGTCTATCACTTAGATGATAATGGCACAATGGCGGTCGTTTTACCGCACGGTGTCCTATTCCGTGGCGCTGCTGAAGGTACCATTCGTAAATATTTAATTGAAGAAAAGAATTATTTAGATGCGGTCATTGGTTTACCTGCTAATCTATTCTTTGGAACAAGTATTCCAACAAGTATTTTAGTGTTTAAAAAATGTCGTGAAGTAAGTGATGATGTGATCTTTATTGATGCTTCTCAATCGTTTGAAAAAGGTAAAAACCAAAACCACTTAAGAGATGAAGATGTCGATAAAATTGTTGAAACCTATCGTAACAGAGAAACGATTGATAAATTCAGTTACGTCGCTTCCCTAGATGAAATCAAAGAAAATGACTATAACTTAAATATTCCAAGATACGTCGATACATTTGAAGAAGAAGAACCTATCGACTTAGACCAAGTCCAACAACAACTGTCAGATATTGATAAAGAAATCACCAACGTAGAATCAGAAATCAACGATTATCTCAAAGAACTAGGAGTGTTAAAACATGACTGAACAAACCAATACTCCAAAACTAAGGTTTCCAGAGTTTAAAGATGAATGGAAACTTCAAAAATTAGGAAATCTAGCTCAATTTTCAAAGGGCAAATCATTATCAAAAAAAGATTTAAATATAAATGGAAATCCCTGCATTTTATATGGTGAATTATATACTAAGTATGGAGCTATCTTAAATAAAGTCTATAGTAAAACTTCTACTCAAAATGATTCACTGGTATTCTCAAAAAGAAATCAGATTTTAATACCTTCTTCTGGAGAAACAGATATCGATATAGCAACTGCAACTGCTATTGATACTGATGTAAAAATAGCAATAGGAGGCGACTTAAATATAATAACTCCTATTAATTCTGATGGAAGATTTATTTCTTTATATATTAACGGTAAAGGTAAATATAACCTAGCAAAATATGCTCAAGGAAAATCAGTAGTCCATCTATATAATTCAGACATAAAAAAATTAAATTTTTATCTTCCTACTAATATGGCTGAACAAAAGAAAGTAGGTGATTTCTTTAGCAAACTCGACTGTCAGATTGAGTTGGAAGAGAAAAAATTGGAATTATTAGAGCAACAAAAGAAAGGTTATATGCAAAAAATTTTTTCACAAGAATTGAGATTTAAAGATGATAATGGAAATAAATATCCCAATTGGGAAACTAAAAAATTATCAAGTATCGCTACAATAACTAGAGGACTAACTTATAAACCTTCAGATATTCGCCAAAATGGAGTAAGAGTTTTAAGGTCTTCTAATATTCTTAATGATAAATTTCATATTTACAAAGATGATGTCTTTGTAGACAAAAATATAGTGAAGATACCTTTAGCAAGTGAAGATGATATATTAATTACAGCTGCAAATGGAAGTCCGAAATTAGTAGGTAAACATGCTTTAATAAAAGATTTAAAACAAGATAGCGTAGCTGGAGGATTTATGTATCTATTAAAATCAGAATATGCCAAATTTATTCAGATATGGATGAATTCAAAAGAATATAAAAAAATTATTACTAAAGTTCAAGGGGGAAATGGCTCAATAGGTAATTTATCTAGAAAAGATTTAGAAAATGGAATAATAACGATACCTTGTTTAGAAGAACAGAAAAAAATAGGTATATTCTTTTCCGAAATTGATAAGTGTTCTGAAACATTAGAACAAAAAATTAAAATATTAAAACAACGTAAAAAAGGTTTATTACAGAAGATGTTTATATAGTTTCTGATAAAAACCTATTATGTTAACTATAAACAAAGGCTTAAACGTTGTTAAATCATCGTTTAAGCCTTTTACTTATGATTATCGTTTATTCATTTTTTATACATCATTGATTTGATACGTTTTCATTTATTTTCATTCTTTAGTATATTGTATATTTATGCCGTTAGTAAAATAAACAGCAAATATCCTAAAACGACCACAATTGTAACAATTTTATTAACACTGCCTATATTACCCTACTCTACTGAATAAAACGCCTTCTGAAGGGTAAATACAAATGTGAAGAAAATTAAATCAACTTTTAAAATAGATAAAGAAGAGCGGAAATGCTCAACCAAAGGAGGACTTCACTATTATGAAATACGTAGTAGTCGGAACATCACATGCAGGCTATGCTGCAATAGAAACATTATTAATATCAGATCCAGAGGCGGAAATCGAAGTATTTGAAAGTGCCGAGGCACCTTCATTCTTATCTTGTGGTATTCAAAGTTATTTAGAAGATGTTGCACCATCATTACAATCCTTGCATTATGCAGATGCAGAATCGTTAAAAGAACAAGGCGTGAACTTGCATCTCCAAACAACGGTAACGGATTTAGATACTCAAAATAAAACCGTGACTATTAAAAAAGATGGCAACACTTCAGAAGTCTCTTACGATAAATTATTCTTAAGCCCAGGGGCTGTACCAAACGAACTACCAATTAATGGCATCAATGATTACAATAATGTCTTATTTATGCGTGGTGAAGATTGGGCTGGCAAAATCAAAGAACGCATGCAACATGCGAAGAAAGCCATTATAGTCGGTGGCGGTTATATCGGTATCGAAGCAGCCGAAGCCTTTACCAAAGCCGGCATTGATACAACACTTATGGATGACCACGATCGTATTATCAACACTTATTTAGATAAAGAATTTACAGATATTCTAGAGAAAAACATTACCGAACACGGCTTAAAATTCAAAGGAAATGCGAGCGTTAAAGCCTTGAAAGCAGACGATAACAACAATGTTACAGCCGTAGTCACAGATGACGGCGAATACGAAGCAGATACAGTATTATTTGCTGTCGGCGTTAAACCTGCAACAGAATGGTTAGACGGCAAAGTTGAACTCGGCAAAAAAGGCATTATCAAAATCAACGACCGCTTAGAAACATCAGAAAAAGACGTTTATGCAAGTGGCGACGCAACGCTTATTCCATTCGCGCCTATCAACGAAGACCGCTATATTGCACTTGCAACTAACTCTCGTCGTCAAGGTTACGTAGCAGCACGCAACATGGCAGGTAAAGACATGAAGATGCCACGCGTTTCAGGCACATCTGGTCTTTCTTTATTCGATTACAAATTCGGTCAAACAGGCGTACATGAAACAGAAAAAGACAGTTACGACGGCAACTTAGGAGCAAAATATATCGAAGTACCTGTGCGTCCTAAATTCCGTCAAGACGATACAACAGTTCATCTTAAAATCATGTTCGATGAAGATACACATCGCATTCTAGGCGGACAAATTATGAGTACGGAAGACTTAGTAGAATCTATCAACACACTATCGGTTGCAGTCAATGCAGGCTGGACATTAGAAGAACTCGCATTAGTCGACTTCTTCTTCCAACCAGACTTTAACCGTCCATGGAACTACTTGAACATCCTAGCACAACGCGCACTAGGCGACGATGTCTTCCCTAAAGACAAACAACTCTTCTAAACCCTTATGGACAAAAACCAGAATAAGTATATATATTCAGGGTATATATAAGTAATAGACATCTAAATAATAATTAATAGGAGGCTGGTGTAGATGTTCAAAAATATATTATTACCCTATGATTTCGAAAATGATTTTAGTGCTATCCCTGACTATTTAGAAAAAGTCACCGATGAAGATTCAGTTGTTGTAATTTATCACGTTGTAACAGAAAATGATCTTGCAATTAGTGTCAAGTATTATAATAAGCATAAAGAAGATATTATTAGAGAAAAAGAAAAAAAACTCACTCCATTTTTACGTGAATTAGAAAAAAGAGATATTCAATATAAAATAGATGTAGATTTTGGGCATATTAAAGATACAATCTTAGAAAAAATTACTTCTGGAGATATAAATAATGGTGAATTTGATTTAGTAATTATGAGTAATCATAGAGTCGATTTGAATATTAAACATGTTTTAGGAGATGTTACACATAAGATTGCTAAAAGAAGTTCTGTCCCAGTACTAATTGTTAAATAAACATAAGAAGTAAGAAATTTATTAATTCAAAAAGCCTAAATACTTTCTCACAAATCGAGAGAGTATTTAGGCTTTTTTATTTTTTTAATTTTGGTTTGTGATTTTTTAGATTATTTTTTGATTAGTCGTTCTAAAAAAGATTAGACACGCATTTATGCAGAGAAAATTTATTGAAGTTGAGAAGAACTCTTAACTAAACTTGTAGACGAATGTCGGCATAGCATGAGCTATTAAGTCGACCATTCGACAAGTTTTGGGGATTGTTAAGGGTTCCGAGGCTCAACGTCAATAAAGCAATTGGAATAAAGCGATATTAAGTTTTTTAATCACTACAGTCGCATTTTAAGTTTCCGTTTTCATCTATAAACGATTCTTTATTTTTTTCTTCGTAAATTACTGGCAAACCTTGTATATTCGTAATCATTCGCATTAACTTCCCATCTTCATCGATGGTTGCTAAACTTCCACATTTATCACATTCGAAATAATTGTTACCGTCAAAAATTCGGTTAAATTGACTCATAATTATCTCCTTTGTCTTTGTTTTGAAACGAGTTGAAAACGAGTTTCTTCTTGTCTTGATGATTAGGTGCTATCTTCTCGGCTAATTCCATTCCAAGTTGATTACATTGTGCTGGTGTTACTTCGCCAGACTTAAATGACTGGATAACCACATGACCTTCGTTGCCACCCGTTTTTCCATACAGTTCACGTGTCGCTTTGAAACTTCCCTTGGCATAGTCTATGTCACAATTTAAGCCACTTTTTTCTTCAGCCCGTTTTTCAGCGTAATTAATAGCCCGTGACGTTGATTTCGTTGAACTTATTTTAGCTGTGGCCATTTATATCACGTTCTTTCATTTCTTTATAAGATGTATAGCATTTAATAACATCTATAAAGGCTAAAAGTAAAAAAAAGATACTTGCCCAAAATTGATGTGCATAAAAAATAAAATAGCTAATCATAATTAAACAGACAATAAATAAAATTAGACTTAAAATCATATTTATTTTAGGACTTTCCATATTTCATCCAACCTTCTACGTAATTCTTCGATATTATATTCTAATGCTTCATAATTCGGCGCCTCATATTGATGTTGGTTACAATATTTAGCAATTTGATTAGCATTTGATCCTAGCTTGCTTAAATCCTTAGCTATCGATTGTCGCGTTTCTTTATCAAATTTTGGTGCGACCAATCGACTTCCCTGTGCCTTTTTCTTAACGAAAGCAGGCACACTCATATTTAAAGTTTCCGCAGATTGTTGTAACTTTAAATATTCGCCTTCGTTCACTCGAAAACTAATTTGTTTACGCTCCTTACGGTTAGGTTTACGGTTTTTCTTAACAGCATCGTCGCTAGCCACAAATGTGTCTCGTTCACTCATTCATTCCCACCACGCTTTCTTCGAAAGTTATTACTTGAATAACCTAAGCATATAAAATATGTAAAGGTTATTAAAGTAATATAGTGGTTTGGCAAGCACTGGCTTTGCTAGCCACATACGTGGTAGCGTCGCCGGCTTGTTGGGGAATATCCCCAAGCCCCTTAAGATTTTTTCTGCGAAAAAATAAGTGGCTAGATATTAGCCACTTATTTTATATAATAATATTTCTAAATTCAATTTACTCTTTATCAGATTTTGTTATTTTAGCATTATTATCTTCTAGTAGTTTTTTAAATACTGAATCGGCTCTCCCTACGAAAGAGAATTTTTGAGGAAAAGACATTTCTATTATAATTTTATCTCCTGTATCAGTATAGTTAAAATTTTTCATAATAATTCCTCCTATTATATTTAAAAATAACTAAACAAATTATAATTAATATAAAATAATATATTAAACAGACTAATATTGAAAGTAATATTGTATTATCAGAACTATTGTATTTTGAAAAAATAAACTGTGATAAATCAATATTATAAATATAGTACTTTTATTAATATTAATGACTTTAAGGAATTACCAAAGAAAATAAAAATGTTGAAAGGATGACTTTAAATTGAATAAGTTCTTTTCGCTAATGATACTAATAATTCCAATTTTATGATATTGCTTTTTTTAATTAATGATATAGAAAAATCTTTGTTGATAACTTTAGTAATCTTAATAATTACAATAGCTCTGCTTTTTTTTATAAAGAGGAAAGACAATAAATGATATATTATACAAACTTACTACCTATAATCAGTAATTATGTGAACAAAAATAAATATCTTAAAATGTTATTTGAAATTATGATTACGTTAAAGTTTATATACTGAAATAATTAACAATACACATTACTGTGTATTGTTTTTTTATATTGTAAAATAGACTTTATTAAATTACTAAGGTACCCTTAGTCGTCTCAAAATAAAACTCAATCCTTTTATGGATTGAGTTAGACAGACTATTTTACAATGATAACGGGAATTTTTGAACGTTTAGCCACTTTGTGACTGACGCTACCCAATACCATTTCTTGTAAACTATTTAGACCACGAGACCCTAAAACAATTGCTTGATATTTACCACTATTAGCAACTGAAACCACTGTTTCTGCAGGAAGACCATGTGCAATTTTTACTTCATAATTTACATTATGTTCTACAAATAGTTCAGTTATACTGGATAATTTGTCTTCTCTTTCATTTGTTAAACTATGTCCTTGTTTACCATGTAAAACATCTGTTTTCGATTCTTCAACATTTACAACTGTAATTAAAGTAACTATAGTATTTTCATCTATAAAGTTCAAAACTTCCTGTGCTGAACGTAAACTATTTTCTGACCCATCGGCTGCTAATAAAATTGATTTATACATAAACAACACTCCTTAGTTTAAATGATTTTCATTTAGTTTGCTTAATTCTGAGACTATTTTACGACTATCTGAATTTAGTTTTTCTACATGAACAATGTTATTTTTTTCTTCGAACTTCCTTACCATTGTATCAATAGCATCTACTGCTGAATCATCCCATAAATGAGCATTATTAAAGTTTAATTCTATAATACTATTTTCAATATTAAAGCTAATTTGATCCATCATAGAGTCAATAGAAACAAAAAAGATTTGACCTTTAAAAGATAAACGGTTAGTTTTACCAAACTTCTCAGATGTTACTTCTACTTTTGATATTTTAGTAGCAAAGAATAAAGCACTGAAAATAACACCTACGACCACGCCGAGAGCTAAGTTATGTGTCATCAGTACAATTATCACTGTAAGTATCATAACAACTGCATCTGTTTTTGGTGCTTTTTGAATATATTTAAAAGAATTCCAATCAAATGTACCAATCGAAACCATAACCATAATACCTGCTAAAATTGGCATTGGAATTTGAACAACAAGTCCTCCAAGAACAATAATCATGAATATTAAGACAACACCAGCAGAAAAAGTAGATAATCTACTGTTTGCACCTGATTTGACATTGATTACAGATTGTCCAATCATGGCACAACCTCCCATACCACCGAATAATCCTGTAATCATATTAGCAATGCCTTGGCCACGAGATTCTCTGTTTTTACTACTATAAGTGTCTGTTGCATCATCTACAATTTTAGCAGTAAGTAAACTTTCTACTAGACCTACAATAGCCATAGATAGCGAGTATGGAAAAATGATTTGAAGTGTTTCTAAATTAAAGGGAACATTAGGAATTAAAAAGTGCGGTAAAGCTTGCTTAATATTTCCTAAATCACCAACAGTTCTCACGTCAGAACCTGTATACATATAAAGAGCAGTCAATACGATGATAGCTATTAATGGTGCAGGTATTGCTTTGAAAAATTTAGGGATTATATATACAATGAGTAATGTTACAATTACATATATATAAGTTGAGATTGAAATACCGAAGATATGTTCTATTTGGGACATGAAAATCATAATACCTAATGCATTTACAAAACCTATCATGACGGAATGAGGTATAAATTTCATTAAACGCCCCACTTTGAGAAGGCCTAAAACTAATTGAATTACTCCCATTAATATCGTGGCAGCTAAAAGATATTCTACACCATAATCTTTCACAAGTGGTGTAACTAATAAGGCAACAGCCCCTGTTGCACCTGATATCATTGCAGGTCTACCACCAACAATAGCAGTAACAACAGCGATGATAAATGAAGCATACAAACCAACCATTGGATCTACGCCAGCAATAATTGAAAATGCGATAGCTTCAGGGATTAAAGCTAAGGCAACCACGATACCGGCAAGTATATTTTTACCTGGCTGGTTAAACCATTCATGTTTTAATTTTTCAACCATAACTTACTCTCCTTTTTATTTAATTATATTGTAAAGTATAACAGAAAAGTTTCATATGTGTACCCTTTAATGAAACTTTCCTGTTATACTTTAGCTATAGGGTGGTGCAAGTAAATGAAATACGGTTATATCAGACCTGTTACAATAAACGATGATTTAAACGAACAAAAAAAGAAAATAGAAACCTATACAAAAAAAATAGTTGAGGAAAGTCATGCTAATAATAAAAAAAGAAATGAATTAGACCTTCTTTTAAAAAAGAAGTTGGTCTCGGGGGATGCAGTATATATTACAGATTTATGTATACTTGCAGATTCTACGAAACAATTAGTAGATATATTAGATTATCTTTCACAGAAGGATATATCTTTATATGTAATTAATTTAAACCGATATATTTATAAAAATATTCAAGGAGAATTTTTAGAAATACTACATGATATTACAGACTTTCAAAGTGATGTTGTTAAATTTAGGACACGCGTTGGATTAGAAAATTATACAAAAGAAGGAAAAAAGTTAGGCAGACCCAAACGAGATGATAAAAATCTTAGAGATGCTATAGAAATGTATATGAGCAAAAATTACACTCTAGATGAAATAAAAGAAAAAACAAACATAAGTAGAGCAACTTTATATCGTCATCTAGATAAATAAGAGATAGTAAATGTTGTTTCAAGATATAGAACATAATATAATAATGTCGATTAAAGAGGAAAGTAAAGTGATCTTTAAAACATTAAATATTAGTGAGAAAGTTTTTTTATTAGTACTCGAAAATATAGAAAGACAAGACTTAGCAAAAACATAGAAATATTTTATAATAAATACTTTCCAATATAGTGAACTACAAGATATGCTGAGTTAACGAAAAAGAAATGTAAAAAAATTCCTCTATGTCAAATACATTAAATTCAACTTTTATTGATTATGTATAAGATATATATTTTAACTACCTATAATCTTTTCTTATGTCAACAGTTTCATAATATATATTGATATACACTACTGATAATAGGTTTTAATTAATATTAAGCGCATACTTTTTATGGATAGAATATTAGTATTACATATTTTTTGGGGTTCAAGAATATGCCCCGATTTTATATCAAATTTGGAAGAAAAAGCATAAAAAAGCTTATTACAAATGGCGTATTGATGAGACGTACATCAAAATAAAAGGAAAATGGAGTTATTTATATCGTGCCATTGATGCAGAGGGACATACATTAGATATTTGGTTGCGTAAGCAACGAGATAATCATTCAGCATATGCGTTTATCAAACGTCTCATTAAACAATTTGGTAAACCTCAAAAGG